>Ga0075021_10000120_pt1 | contig 40917 bp, 43 predicted proteins | sample ColStrG_CSR_2012_FD_72749 | JGI IMG/M metagenome (GOLD analysis project Ga0075021, IMG submission 72749) | Freshwater sediment microbial communities in response to fracking from Pennsylvania, USA - Cold Stream Run_MetaG_CSR_2012 | ecosystem: Environmental > Aquatic > Freshwater > Creek >...
AAAGATGAGGCTCCGCCCAAAGCGGGCGACATCCGCAGCGCCGCATTCGACAGCACGCTCGTGCGCGGATGCTTCTATAAATAGGAGTGGTGGCTTTCGATAGTTGACATGATTGAAGCCCTCGGCATCACGTCACGACCATCAAAATACTGGACCGATTTACGCACCAAACTTGTTGATACGGAAGGATTTTCTGAACTTTCCGATAAAATCGGAAAGTTGAAAATGCCCTCCGAGGACGGCAAGTTGCGTGGGACCGAAGCCGTCAACATCGAGACCCTGCTTCGTATCCTTCAATCGGTGCCATCACCAAAATTGGAGCCACTGAAGCAGTGGTTGGCAAAGGTCGGCTTCGAGCGTGTCCAGGAACAAAAGGACCCGGCGGAGGCGCTTGAGCGCCTGATCAAGACTTACCTCAATCAAGGCCGAACGCCCCAATGGATCCGGGAGCGCATCGATGGAATCATGACCCGCAAGGAACTCACGGACGAGCGGCGCGAGCGAGGAATCACAACATCGGGCGAGTATGCAAAGCTGACCCGAATGCTGCAAATCTGTTCCATCGGCCTTGGTCCCAAGGAGCATCGAGAGCTCAAAGGTCTAGAAGAGCACCATTCACTTCGTGATCACAGCACAGAAATGGAATTGATACTGACTCGCCTCGGCGAGCGATCGACGATTGAAATCGCACGCGCAAACGAAGCCAACGGATACGACCAGAACCGTAACGCAGCGGAGGAAGGTGGCGACATCGCAAAAACTGCAAGACTAAAGATTGAAAAACTGACAAGGAAGCCCGTCGCTTCGAAGATAAATTTCCTGCCGAAGGGGCCCGACGCCATCCCGGACCTCATGAGTCTAGCTGACCCGCTTTCGGGCCACGCCACAAAACAGTGACCCTCAGCGAATGTCACTCCAACTACACGCTCCGCTGAAATGGGCGCTGGAAGCGGCCCAATCCGGGCCGCCCCGTTTGCAAACTTCGCTCCTGATCCTACTGCCCCACCGCCATCGCCGTGCATTTCTTCACATTGGCGTCCATGGCGGCGCCAGCCAGTTTGTGGGCCTTGGCGTCGGCCTCGCAGGCGGTGGTGGCATCCTTCTCGCACTTGCCCATGAAGCTGGTCATGGCCGCACCCGCCAGCTTTTTGGCCATCGCCTGATCGTGGCAGGTCGGAGCCGGGGCTGCGGGGGGAGCAGCCATGGCGCCGACCATCTCGCCAACGCATTTCTTGACGTTGCTGTCCATGGCGGCGCCGGTCAGTTTATGGGCCTTGGCGTCGGCCTCGCACGACGCCGTGGCATCCTTCTCGCACTTGGTCATGAAGCTCTTGAGCGCGGCGCCAGCCAGCTTTTTATCAGTGGCCTGCGCGGTGCAGGACGCGGTGGCGGCGAAGGCGTTGCTCGACATGACGGCGACAAGCATGGCGGCGGCAAGGTATTTCATGGTTGGTTCCTCCCTTGGGTATAGTCGGAGCGGCCAGGTTCGGCCAGCCGAGACTCGATTGCGAACAACATACCGCCCACGGCCTGTGGCGCCAAGCGGAAGCCTCCAGCGCCAACCACCCGATATGGTTCTGACGGGACCTTGATTTGACCGTGATCAGCGCTTTCCCGCAATTTGCGCAACACTGTCAAACATTTAGGGATTCCATCATGTTGACGCGCAGAACCGCCATCACGACCGCTGTTTCATTGCTGTTTGCGCCAATTGCCATGGCGTACGCCGAAGCGCCAGTGTTCCAAACTTACACGCCAGCGAGCTTTGCGGCGGCCCAGGCGTCGGGCAAGCCCATCCTCATCGCCATCCATGCGGTCTGGTGCCCGACGTGCAAGGTCCAGAAGATTATCCTCAACGATCTGCTGAAGAAGTCGGAATTCAAGGATTTGGTGGTGCTGCGTGTCGATTTTGACGACCAAAAGGATGCTGTCGCCGGATTTGGCGCCAACAGCCAGAGCACTTTGATTGTGTTCAAGGGCAAGGCCGAGATGGGTCGGTCCGTGGGCACCACCAGCGCCAAGAACATCGAGCAACTGCTGCATCAGGCGATTTGATAAACTTCGGTCCCCAAGCGAATCTGCTTGGGGCAAGGCCTGCCGCTTGGGCGGCCGACGGTTGCAGCCGCGACAAGCTTGCCAAATCCAATCAGGAGATTGTCGTTGTCCTTGGCCAGCCTCTTTCTCGCTTTTGTCGCCGGCGTTCTGACAGTCCTGTCGCCTTGCGTGTTGCCGCTGGTACCCATCGTGCTGTCAGGCGCGGCGGCGCAACACCGGCTGGCACCTCTGGCGCTCGCTGCGGGGGTTGGACTTGCTTTTGCCGGAATCGGCGCGGGGCTGGCGCTCTTGGGATTTGCCGCTCAGGGTCTCGGCGCTGAGGTCTTCCGGCTGTTCGCTGCGATGGCGCTGGTCGCGATTGGCCTCGTATTGACCCTGCCGGTACTGCAGGAACGGTTCGCTGTCGCGGCCGGTCCGGTGGGCAACTGGGTCAACGACAAGCTCGGTGGCGCTGCAGGTACCGGAGTTGCAGGACAGTTCGCGCTGGGCCTGCTGCTCGGTGCTGTGTGGACCCCCTGCGTTGGGCCGACGCTGGGTGCCGCCTCGCTTCTCGCCGCGCACGGTCAGCATCTGGGTGAGGTCGCGTTCACAATGCTGCTGTTCGGACTGGGCACTGGTCTCGCGCTCGCGGCGACGGGAATGCTCTCGCGCTCCGCGCTGGTGGCTTGGCGCGGCAATATGATGGGCGCGGGCAGAATTGGCAAATCGGTGATGGGGCTGGGGCTGATAGTGGTTGGTGCCATAATTCTCACCGGCACCGATAGGGGCCTGGAAGCCTATCTGGTCGATGCGTCGCCGCTATGGTTGACGGAGTTGACGACCCAGTTTTGAAGGCGCGACATCCTATGTCACTGTCGTTGACTGGACACGACACAGACACCACGCGATACGACACAACACGACACTCAGCCGGCCTGCACCAACGGTGGCAAGCCATGCAAATCCTGCACAACGGCGCTTGCCGGCATATCAGCATATTCGTCAGGCGCATGGCTCCGGTTAACCCAGACCGCCCGGAAACCGAAGGCTGCGGCCCCTGCGACATCCCAGCGATTGGACGACACAAAAGTGATGTCCTCGCGAGACGCCCCGAATTTGGTCATCGCCAACCGGTAAACGCGCGCCGAAGGCTTGAACACGCCGACTTCGCTGGCACTGAGCAGCTGGTCGAACTGATGCTCCAGCCCGGCCGAACGCACCGCCGTGTCCAGCATGTCCGGGTCGCCATTGGAAAGGATCGCCAGTCGCACGCCGGTCTTTTTCAGCGCCAGCAGTGCGTCCTTGACCTCGGGAAAAGCGGTCAAGGAATCATAGGCTTCGAGCAGCCTCTGCCGCGTATCGACACCCAACTCGCCGGTGGCCGCTATCGCGAAATCAAGCCCATTTATCAAACACTTACGGAATGTCGCCGGCCTCCCGCTCGCGGTGCGTATCCAGGTATATTCGAGCGTCTTGGCGCGCCAGACTTCCGACAACCTGTCGGCCTGCGGACCGACCTCCGGCTTCAGACGCGCCACCGCCGAATGCACGTCGAACAGTGTGCCATAGGCATCAAAAACGAAGATTATTTGGCCCATCACGCCAGCTTATAGGACCTTTCCGACTCACGAATCCAGCGCCTGTGATGAGCCCAGGCCGTCGCCCGGCAACAATGGCGTGAGGAACGGCGCCAACACCTCGGCATTGATGTCCTCGGGCCGAGCGGCTAGCCAACGCGGCAGGCGGCCAGGCTCCACCAGGCGCGAACCGATGCCTTCGAAGGCTTCGCCGCAATCGAGGAGTTTGCAGACGAAGTGATGCTCGGCGCGCAGACAATCCTCGATCCGCCGAAGCTCGCTGGCCTGCCTGATCAGCGCCAGGGCCAGCTGCATGGCGATCGGCGAGCCACTCGCGACCGCAGCCTTCGCCTCCGCTGCCCAGGGCTGCTCCATGGCTTGCAGCGAAGCCGCAATGGTGGCCACGGATGACTGCCCGAAAATGCCGGTGATGTCGGTTGTCAAGCCACGCAAAGTTCCCGCGCCAGGATCGCCGGCGTGGTCGTTGAGAATCCATTCAATGTCGCCAGCGAACGGATTGGCGAGTTTCTCGCAGAGCTGTTCGATGCGGTCGCTGTGAACGAATCCATCAGCAAAACCTACATAAATCGCGTCCGCTGCACCGATGCCGACACCGGTCAAGCACAGATAGGGCCCGAGTGAAGCAGGTGCCCGCGACAACAGCCGCGACAGGCCAAGATCGGGTACAAGGCCCACCGCGGTCTGCGGCAGCGCGATCCGCGTCCGCTCGGTGACGACACGATAAGTGGCATGTCCACCGACCGCAAGCCCTCCGCCAACGACCACGCCATCCATCAGCGCCAGAACTGGCTTGCGATGTCGTGCGATGTCAGTCACCAGGGCATTGGCGGCCCGCGCCAACTCGCGGGCGGCGTCCGTGCCGTCGGTGCGGGCGCGATAAAGCGCAGTAAGGTCGGGCCCGGAACAAAACACGCCGGCCTCGCCCTCGATCACGATCAATTCGACGGAGCGTTCCAGGTTGAGGGCCGCCAGAAGCTCCCGCAATCCTGTAACAGTCGCCAGCGACAGCAGATTGCCGCGCCAATTGTCATTGAGTGCCAGTCTGGCAATTCGCCCCTCGATTCGCAGCGAGAGTCCGGGCGAATCGGCACCCGAACTCACTGGCGGCGCCGCCGCCGCCGCATCTGCGGTTAATGTCGATTTGAGTTCGTTTTCACTGATAGGACTCGTCTGCATGAGAATCTCCCTCTCGGTTGACGCACACGCAAACAACACTGCGCCGGACTGACCGGCTAAATCTCGAAGCACCCTTCACGGTCGCTTAATGGCTCACGAATATGATGAAATCGCGAGCAAACACCTTGCCGATTCGGTGCCACCATGGGTTCAACAGGCTTCTCGGCCAAAATTCACAAGGTCGCTGACAACGACAAGCGGCAGGCATTATTCCTTGGCTTGGCTTTTCTGTGCATTTGGGTGGTGGCGGTAAACTACAGCGTCCAGACACTCTCGCCGCGATGGTTCCAGCGTGAGTTTGACTGGCTGGCCAGTGAGAGCATCGCACCGATATTTCTCAGCGCAGCGGCTGTATCGCTCTTCGCCGCGGCGCTTTTGTGGCTGCTCAGCGGCGACGGCAACAAGCTGTTTGATATTGATTCGAACGGCATTGCGCGCGCCGGGGCGTTCGGCGCGACGACCTATTCGTGGTCCGATTTCGAGCTGCTCGAGCGTGAGGTTGCAACGATCATCCTGCATCTGAAGCCGGCGGCCCGCACATCGCTTGGTCCGAAAAAGATCGCCTTCGACCTCTCGGGCATCGATTGTTCGGGGCCAAAACTCGAGGCCCTGATTGTACATTATCGGCCCGATTTGTATCGCACGCTTCACGTCGCCAATACCACCACGCCGATGGCAGCCTCCAAGACCGTCAAGCCGGTCGTTGCTGCCCGTGTTCCGGATAACCTCTTGAGAGCGCGAATTTCGCGTATTTGCTAGTTCTACACCCAGGACCTTCGGCCCCCGCCACTTTCCCGCCCGCTTTCAGCTCTCGCCAACGCCTGCATCGCAAGGGTGTGTTGGCGCGGCTCCTGCCCAGCGTGCGCCAAAACCAACCTCAGCCGGCACTCCATCAGATCAAGCACCGTCAGCCGAGGATCCGTCCCGGAAGCGGTAATCTGATGTTGTAGTCTGCGGACTGCTTCAAGGCCGCGATGGGCCTTTGCGATGTCCTCTATCGCTTCCGCCAGCGCGAGGCTGACCAGAGCCTCTTGAAAGGCGCAGGACGTGTCGAAGTTATCGGCCGCAGTCGATAACTCCTTCAACTGACAATAATATTCCGCCAAGCCGGCTGCATCGTGAGTTCGGAGCGCCCGCCGCAGCCACACAGGAATCTCCTCTCCTGGCCAATGCCTCGCGAACCGATCGACGCCACCAACGCGATCAGCCTCGCTTGAGGTCTTGCCCGAAGCCCAGTCCAACGCGCGAAGGCTCAGCCACCACGCGGCCCCAAGAATCGAAAGGACTGCCAAAAACGGTACCAATTCGATCACCACACCAGATGGAACAGACCAGGTCGCGGAGCTGCGAGCCCGAGTTTGCCGTATTTTGGACGACGATGCTGTGCAAGATCAACGATCTGTGATGCAGTTCTTGTTGCCGAGGGACCAGACACCCAACTAACTGAATTGACCAGTCATCGAATCGACCTGCCTTTCGCCTGCTATCCAGGACACGCTTGACCGAGGTTCCTATGAAGCCGATGACCATTCTGCTCCTTGCCTGCGGATTTGCCGCAGGACTTTTATTTGGCGTTTCGGGGCCGTTTGCCAAGGTCGGGGACGGGCTCGCGCGGATCTTATCCGAGACCCACCCGCAGGCCGGGCGGGCAGCCCGGATCACCGCAGCGGTGGATTTCCCGCGGGACGGTTTTCAAGCCGCCGATTTTCGATGGAATGCGCGAAATGAGGGCGGTCACTCGGTGGTTTGTACGCCAAAGGATGATTTGGGTCGTGCCGCGCTGCCGGGCATCCAGCATCTGTAGTTGGGGTCTGATGATCCATCTTGGATCGCGGGAGCTCCAACCTGTAGAGATTGAGTGTCAGAATATTTCAGCGACGCGCAGCTGTTGAAAACAAGCTGTTTCCGGGTCTTTTTCCAACAACGATCGCAAAAACCCGCTGAAATCGGTGCTTTTTTGCAATGCGCGACAACTTGACGTGCGTCTAACCAAGTCATTTGGGCTAGGAGAGGGCGCGTTTCCGGGCTGCTTGGCAGCGAAATACGCAGAGCGCCCGCTGTCCTGGCAAGGTCAGGCGGCGCGGGCAGCGGCCCACGGAAAGGCACCGTCAACAGAAAGGACTCTTATCCTAATGAAAACTCCGATAAAGGCGAAGCTCGTCAAGGGCAAAGCCCTGAAGATGAAGGCCGCTCCCGCGCGCACCGCGGCGGTGAAGGTCACGACAAAGGCAACCACGGTCACCATCAATCAGCTCGCCAAGGATCTGGCCGAGACCCATGCCATGCCCAAGAAGCAGGCAGGCATCGTGCTTGCGGATTTCACCGACATGATCGCTAAGCATCTCAAGAAGGGCGCACGCGTCCGCATCAATGGCATCGGCGTGCTGCAGGTTCGCAAGCGGCCAGCCCGCATGGGGCGCAACCCAGCGACCGGCGAGGCCATCAAGATCAAGGCGAGCAAGAAGGTCGCGTTCCGCGCCGCCAAGGAACTGAAGGAATCGATCTGAGTTCAGAGGTCGGCGTCAACCGAGCCATTGGCCTTTGGCGCGACAGCGATTTGCGATGGCGGCGGCGGCTTGGGGCTGCCGCCATTTTCTTTTGGAATTGCGGTACCGGCCGGAACTGGTGTTGCCTTGATTTCGGTAGACTTGCCGCCGGCGGCGGAACCGCCGCCTGGCAGCCATTTGTCCTCGGCGGCCTCCCACGGCCATGGGCTGGCTCCAGCGTCAACCGGCAGCTGAGTGAAGCGATGCTTGGCTTCAAGTGCGCGCAACCGCTGTAGATACCCCAGGCAAAGGCCGACACGGATGTCGTTGCGGTCGATGACGAAGGCCTCGACGGCGCCAAAACCGCGCATCAGGACAAGCGCCTTGCGCACGTCGTCGGCGCTCAGCTGGCACTGGCTTTCGATCTCGCGCAAGGTCAACGCGTTGGCGTCCGGACGATTCATGTAACGCACGAAATAGGCCGAAAGCTTCATGGCTTCGCGCGTAATCCAGGGTGCGCGGTATATGTCGTCGAGCCAGATTTCACAAGCCAACGGCAAGTCTGGCCGTCCGAGGCCCACGATGTCAGAAAAGCGTAGACGGCGTTGATCAATCACGGCTGGCCTCGTGGGAAGCCGCCCCGCTCGGGCAGACGCCTCAGCAGCCAGTTTTGCCGCAAATGCTGAACACGCGATTAAGGGTGATCAGATTTCAATGCTTCATTTCGCCAAGATAGGCCTGCTGGACCATCGCGTTTGATTGTAGGCTTTTGGCATCGCCATGCAGCACGACTTCGCCAGTCTGAAGCACGTAGCCGTAATTGGCGATGGTGAGGGCCATGCTGGCGTTTTGTTCCACCATGAACACAGCGGTACCCTGGCGATTGATCTCCTGGATGATGTCAAACACCTGCTCGACATAGAGCGGTGACAATCCCATCGAAGGTTCGTCCATGCACAGGAGCTTGGGCCGGGCCATCAGCGCGCGGCCCATTGCCACCATTTGCTGTTCGCCACCCGAAAGCGTGCCGGCCAGCTGGCCAAGCCGCTCCTTGATGCGGGGAAAAAGGCCATAGACCCGCTCCTTATCCACGGCAATTTCTGCCTTGTCGTTGCGAGTATAGGCGCCCATTTCAAGGTTCTGGAGCACCGTCATGCGCGGAAATAGCCGCCGTGCCTCGGGCACCGGAGCGATGCCGCGCTTGACCCGGTCAGCAGTGCGCAAGGAGTTGATGGTGTCACCGCCGTAGACGACGGTGCCGCTTTCGGGGCGGACCAAACCAAGTATGGTCTTCATCGTCGTCGATTTGCCTGAGGCATTGCCTCCGAGCAGGCACACGATCTCACCCGCGCCGACATAGTAGTCGACGTTCTTGAGCACATGCAGCTCGCCGTAATAGGTGTTGACCGACCGGAACTCAAGAAGCGGCGGCGGCCGCTTCACTGGCTGCGGTTGCGGCGCGTCCGAGATAGGCACGCAGGACTTCCTTGTTGTTGTGGATTTCGGCGGGCAGGCCTTCGGCGATCTTGTCGCCGTGGTCGAGCACGACCACCTTGTCGGCGATCTCGTTGACGACGTTGAGCTTGTGCTCGATCATCAGCACGCTGACCCCACGCTCCCGCAAGCCCTTGATCTGTTGGGTGAGTTCCAGGGTCTCGGTCGGGTTCATGCCGGCTGTGGGCTCGTCGAGCAGCAACAGAACGGGCTCGGTCATCAGCGCACGCGCGATTTCCAGCCGCCGCCGGTTGGCGTAAGAAAGAGTGCGGGCCAAATGGAACCGACGCGGCATCAACCGGTTGCCGAAAATCCGCAAGGTGTCGATCACCTTGGCGCGCGCTGCGACTTCCTCGCGCTGAGCGCCCGGCGTATGCAATACCGCTCCGAACACCCCGTTTCGGGTCCGGCTGTGGCCACCGATCAGTGCATTTTCAAACAGCGAGAGATTGGGGAATACCCGCAGATTCTGAAAGGTGCGCGCGATGCCCCGGCTCACCACCTGGTCCGGCGAAAGACCGGTCACGTCTTGGCCGGCGAGCAGAACCTGGCCGCTGTCGGGCCGAGTGAGGCCGGTGACGAGATTGAACAGCGTTGTCTTGCCTGAACCATTGGGTCCGATGACGGCGACGATGGTTCCCGGCTGCACGGTCAGGTCGACGCCACGCACCGCTCTGATGCCGCCGAACGATTTGACCAGGCCTTTGATTTCCAGCAACGGCTTGGACTTGTCGATCGTCCGGCTGTGCAGCGCGGGCAAGGCAGCAGCCATCTCACCACGGGTCGGCACGGCGGTCTGCTCGGCATGACTGAGGGCGGTAACATCGCGGCGCTCAGGGATAAGACCTTGACGGCGGAACAGCATCATGCCGACCAGGATGATGCCAAAGATGAGGTCGATGGCCTGCAATAGGTCGACCTTCAACAGGAAGGTCATCCCCGTCAATTTGCCAAAGGCATGGATCCAAATTGTCAGATCCTGGAGAAACCAGGATTGCAAAAGCTGGAGGAAGATAGCAGCCAGCACAACCCCCGCCACCGATCCCATGCCGCCCAGCACGATGATCACAAGCAGCATCACCGACACGTTGAAGCCAAACATTTCTGGCGTCGCGGTTTGCAGTTTGGCGACATAGAACGTGCCTGTCGCCCCGGCAAAGCCGGCGCCAATGGCAAAGGCCAGCAGCTTCAACTTTGTGCGGTTGATGCCCATCGCCTCAGCCGCGATCTCGTCTTCGCGAATGGCGAGCCAGGCTCGGCCGATCCGCGAATCCTTCAGCCGGCGACTGATGAAAATCAAGCCGACCAGCAACGCGAGTCCGAGATAGTAGTAAGGCGTGGTCGATATGCCGAAGCTGAAACCGGGCAACTGCGGAGTTGAAACCCCATTGAGGCCCATCGCGCCATTGGTGAGATAGGGCGTGTTACGCGCAACAATGGGCACGATCTCGCCAAAGCCCAGCGTGACAATGGCGAGATAATCTCCCTTGAGGCGAAGAGTTGGGGCGCCAAACAGCACGCCAAAAGCAGCCGCGACAATAGCCGAAATCGGCAGCATCAACCAGAACGACACCGTGAAATGCACCACGTCGCCGGACGCCCCGTTCAGATGCTCGACAAGGCCAAGGGCCTGGAACGGCTCCCAGAAGCCGCTCCAGGCCGGATGGACCTGGTACGACGAAAAGACACCGTAGGTGTACGCGCCAATGGCGAAAAACGCGGCATAGCCTAGATCGAGCAGGCCGGTGAAGCCGACCACCACATTGAGCCCCAGCGCCAGGACGGCGAAGGCCATCGCATTGGTGACGGCATCAAGGTGCCCCTCGTTGCGGTCGAACACAGGAAGCAGCAACGCGAACGCAAAAAGAATTGGAATCAGAATCAGTTGGCCGGTCCGGGTCGAAAGAAACTCCAGGGCCTGACCAAGCGGACCACGCTTCCGGGCAACCGCGATGCCAGTCTTGCCGCGTGCCAGAATCTCAAGATCAGCAGGGGTGTCGGAAGTCGCTGATGGAATGTCGGTCATGGTGTCGATGACTCTTCGGTACCCACTAGGACTTGGTCGGACCTGCCGTGCCCATGAGGCCCGACGGCTTGAAAACGAGCACGAGGACCAGCAGTGAAAAGATGATCACGTCAGTCCAACGGACGGCGATCAGTTGCCCGCCGATCGACTCGATCAGGCCGATGACAACCCCACCCAGCATCGCGCCAGGTATGCTGCCGATTCCGCCCAGCACCGCCGCCGTGAAGGCTCGGAGGCCTGCCGTATAGCCGATCTGGTAGTTGGTGTAGTTGTAATAGAGTCCGAAGATGAACCCAGCCGCTCCAGCCAGCGCGGAACCAACAAAGAAGGTGGTGACGATCACACGGTCGACATCGACGCCGACCATTCGGGCAGCCTCCTGATCCTGGGCGGTCGCCTGCATGGCCTTGCCCAGCTTGGTGCGATGCACGAAAAGCTGCAGCACGACCATCAAAAGCAGGGCTATGCCCCACAGCAGCACTTCCCGCAGCTTCAGGGTTACCAGCCCGAATTCCCACTGAATCGGCGGCATCGGATTGGTGAAGTTCTTGGCGGTGGCGCCCTGGGTCAAGAGAATCACGTTGTACAGGATGTACGAAACGCCAATGGTGGTGATCATGGGGGCGGTGCCGGAAACGCCGCGCAAGGGACGAAGCGCCAAGCGCTCAATGGCCACGCCCAGAAGTCCGGTGACCGCCATTGTCACTGTCAGTGTAAACAGCAGCACCGCGATCAACGGCAGTCCGTAAAGAATCTGCGATTGGCCCGAAAAGCCCATCGCCTGCATGAGCAGCATCGCGATGAACGAGCCGACCATGAAGATATTGAAATGGGAGAAGTTGATCAGCTCGATGATGCCGTAGACCATCGTGAAGCCGAGCGCGAGAAGTGCGTACATGGCTCCGATCGACAGGCCGTTGATGACCTGCTGGAGATAGACGTCAAGATTACTCATCGCTTCCGACCCAAATTGGCGTTGACGCAAAAAGAGCGGTCCCCTGGAGGAGCCAGGAAACCGCCCTTCTCGTCACATCAGGACTGCGGGGCCACGCCCACGTAGGCAAGTTGGTGAATGACGTCATCCAGTGGGAACTTGTCGTTCTTCTTGAACTGGAACACGCTGACGGTGCGATCGTTGATGTCGCCCATCTTGTCGAACGAGACTTCGCCTTGTAGGGTCTTGAGTTTGGACTCCTGGATGGCGTCGCGAACCGCTGTGCGGGTCATCGGTTTGCCGCTGGCGGCAACGCGCTTCAACGCATCGATGGCGACGAGCGCGGCGTCATAGGCCGTGATCGTATAGTCGTTCGGGTTGCCCTTGTACTTGTCATTGAAATTCTTGACGAAGGTGGCAAGGGCCGGGTCTTCCACGACATGCGGGCCGGCGTTGGTGCAGTACCAGCCTTCGACCGAGGGATAGCCCACGCCGGTCAGGAATTCCGAGCTGTAAATGCCATCGCCACCGCCCTTCTTAACGTTAGGCAGGATTTCGGCCATCTGCTTGGCCAGCTTGACGCCGGCCTGGTTGACGCCGCCGTAGTAGACCGAGTCAGGATTGAGCTGCTTGATCTTGGTGAGAACCGTGGTGTAGTCGGCTTCCTTGGGATCGAGCTGATCGCGGCCGAGCACCTTGAGGCCGATCTTCTCGGCCTGATGCTGGAACGCATCGGCGATACCGACGCCATAGGCACCCGCATCGTCCAACACGTAGACGTTGGTGGCTTTCATGGTCTCTTTGAAGAAGTTCGCCATGTTCGGACCCTGAAACGCATCCGTGGTCACGGTTCGGAAGTAGACCGGACGGCCCTTGGGCATGTATTGGGCAGCGTGGGCCGGGTCCGTCAGATCGGGATTGGTCGAGCTTGGCGTGATCGTGGCCAAGTCCGCCTCGGACAGGATCGGCGTCATCGCCTTGCCTTCGCCGCTCATCTCCGGGCCAAGCACCGCCATGACGTCGGGGTCGCCGACGAGAGACTTGGTATTTGTCGCCGCCTGAGCGGGATCGTATTGACCGGCTGTCGCCGTGCCGCTGTCCTTGATCACGGCTTCGAGCTTCATACCTTTGACGCCGCCGGCAGCGTTTGCCTCCTCGATCGCAATTTCGAAGCCGTGCTGAATCAGCAAGGCGTCGGCGGCATCGGCGCCGGTGATTGGCAGAGTGATGCCGAGCTTGATGGTCTTGTCATCAGCATTGGCCCAACCCGCGCCGGCGATGGCTGCAAGCGCAACCACGCTGACCGCGGCAAAACTCGCAAGGCCACCGCGCATATGCTTCGTCATACGCATTTCAATCTCTCCACTTAATTTCATCCAAACCGGCACAACCGTCCTCATTCCATGCCGACGTCTATTTGTGCGGTCGGCATGAGACTGGAAACAAGTCTATTCCGGTATGCGAAACCGGCGCAACAACATTGCGTGCGACGCGGGCCTGACGCAACGCAACATGCTTAAACCGGCTTGAGACGAGCTTCGATCGCGGCCCGCTTCGGCTCAAGAAATGGCGGCAGCGAGAGCTTTTCGCCAAGGGTCTCGAGCGGCTCATCGGCAGTGAAGCCCGGTCCGTCGGTCGCGATCTCGAACAGGATGCCGTTCGGTTCACGAAAATAGAGTGAGCGGAAATAGTAGCGTTCAACTTCGCCACTGGAGCGAAAACCAAGGCCACTGAGACGCTCTGTCCAAGCCGTGAGGCTGGCGCGATCAGGGGTGCGGAAGGCCACATGATGCACGGCGCCCGCCCCCTGGATGGCCATCGGAGCGTCCGGCTCCTCGATGACATACAGCTCGGCAGCAGGCCCTCCTGGGCCCATGGCGTAGACTTGCACCTTCCGGCCCGGCATGGACGGATCGTCGAACGCCGGCTCGGCTCGCATATTCATGGCCTCGGTCAGCACCTTGGCGGTTCGTGACAGCCGTGGAACACTTAAGATCATCGGACCGAGGCCGCGGATTTGACGATTGACTGGCACCGGTGCCCGATCCCAAGGATACGCATCGCCCAGTCCGCCGTCATCGATCAGCAAGAGCCGCTGGCCTTCCGGGTCCTCAAAGGCGATGCTGTCGCGGCCGTTTCGCTTGGCAATTTCGTCCAAAGGAACGCCGGCGCCCGTGAGCCGATCCCGCCAATAAGCCAACGTCCCATCGCCGCTAACGCGCAAGCCGGTGCGCACAACCGAATTGCTGCCGCGCTGCTCGCGAGCCGCCGGCCAATCGAAGAACGTGATGTCGGATCCGGCCGTCGCCGCGCCATCACCGTAAAACAGGTGATAGGCGCTGGTGTCATCCTGATTGACCGTTTTCTTGACCAAGCGCATTCCCAGCACTTCGGTGTAAAAATGTCGATTTTCCACGGCGCGGGCAGTTATGGCGGTGAGGTGGTGCAGACCACCGAGTTCGAGGGGCATGGTGGGGAACTCCTTGTTTTCTCGTCCTTACCGATCACAAAGCTTGCTCGGAGGTCAACTGTGCTTGATAGGACCTTGCGGCTCAATGTTGCCAGAGTAGATAGAGACGAGAGGATTGAAATCGAGCCGTCGAAAGGCAAGAAATGGCCGCGAACGCGAACGCTGCTGCACCGGCCACGGAGCGGTTGTCACCGGGTCGGTTTGTTCCGCTGGCATTGTTGCTGGCCGTGCCGGCCCTTTGCTATGCGACAGGTCTCTATCGCTATCTGTCGCTCGACTTGCTCGCCCAATATCACGCCACCTTGAAGGCATGGATCGATGGGCATGAGGTATTGGCCGTTGTCGGATATGTCGCCATCTATGCAGCCGCCACCGCGATTTCGCTGCCAGCGGGCGCGTTGATCACCATCTCGGGTGGGCTCCTGTTCGGCTGGACGATCGGCGGTCCAGCGTCCATAGTCGGCGCCACAATCGGCGCCACTCTGGTCTTCTTGATCGCCCGCTCCTCGCTCGGCGGCGGTCTGGCCATGCAAGCTGGACCTTGGCTCGAGAAATTGAGCGAAGGCTTCCGCAAGGACGCTTTCAACTATCTCCTCTTCCTGCGATTGGTGCCGGCCATTCCGTTCGTCGTCGTCAATCTCGTGCCAGCGTTGCTGGGTATGCCGCTTTGGTCATATGTCGCGGGAACGTTTATTGGCATCATCCCGGGAACACTCGCTTATTCCTACGTCGGCACGGGCCTCGAAAGCGTGTTTTTGGCGGCTACGGATAGTTACCAAGCCTGCCTTGCCGGCAAGTCGGTGGCCGAGGCGTCGCAATGCCACCTGTCGATCGACGCCAGCAAATTGGTGACCCACCAGATCATCATCGCCTTGGCGGTGCTTGCTCTGTTTGCACTGCTGCCAATCGCGATCAAGCGCTTCGCGGGCAAGCGCGGTACGGGCTGAAACATCGCCCGGATTTACCAACGGCTGCACGATCAAGGGTTGCCATCCACGGCGCGCTTGCCTTTTTCGGCTCGAAGCGCTTCGATCCTTACGGAACGGGTTCGCCGATGAGTGGATCATTGGGTCATGTGGGTATCGCTGAACGAGGTCGAGCAGACGTCAATGATGGCTGCGCGCGGCGCGGGCTACGCATTCAGCCTGGCCGGGGAAGCAGGGTCAGCGGCACGTTGGCTGGCGATGCGGGGTCTGCCTTTCCTTGAACCTTTGTGCACTGGCGTGCTTTCGCAGATGCATCGGCTGGAATCCTTCACTTCGGCGCGCCAAGTCGGCTCCTCGTATGGGCCGACGGATGTGTCTCGCCGGTTCGGTCCGATTTCGGTGCTGACGGCCCTGTTGGACGGCGCGCTTGGGTTGCCCACCGGCACGGAGGAACTCTCCATTCGCTCGCTCGCCGCACCGGCTCTAGTGCTGCCGGTATTGGCTAGGCTATCGAAAAGTTATGACCGGCCACTGCTTGTGCGCTGGCCGGGCGTCGCCGTTGAATGCCGTGCCGGATTCGTACTGGTTGATGATGCGCGCAGCGCCGCACTGGGGGCGACGCACTGCGATTGGTTGGTGGTCTCGCGGATGGCGCTTCCATTCGCCAAGGCTGAAGAGGCGAACTGCCTTCGCCATCACGGCGCCAACGTCGATGAAACCCATTGGCGCGAACTGCGACACCTCGCCAACCGCACCTATACTCCCGAGAGCGAGACCGTTCGCCGGCGCGGCGCGGGTGCTGGATTCATTGACAACGAGTGACGCAGGTCCAAAGGGCTAGACATGCTTGTCATCGACGCTGCGATGGTTGACGAGGTCGCCGATTGGCAGACACTCATCATGGCACTGAGGGCCGGACACCAGAGGCCCAAGCCCCAAGTTGGTGATGTATATTTCACCGAAGGGGCCAACGGTCTCTTATCCCGGAGTGCTTGGATCAGTGGCCTGGGATCTTGTGTCAAGGCGGCCACGATCTTTCGAGATAATCCAACCAGGACACCTCCCCTGGCTTCGATATACGGCAGCGTGTTGTTGTTTGACCCCGAAACTGGGATCACGCGCGCGGTTGTCGATGGAGCAGCGATCACCCGTTGGAAGACGGCCAGTGACAGCGCGCTCGGCTCCGAGTTGTTGTCCCGGCCTGACTCCACCGAGTTGCTGATGGTTGGTGCCGGAACACAAGCCGTTCCGCTGGTGCAGGCCCATCTGAGCGTTCGCCCGGCAATCAGACGCGTTGTGCTTTGGAACCGCACGCGGCCACGGGCAGAAACGACAGCCGCCCGCCTTGCTGAACTTGGTCCCTCCATCACGATCGCCGAAAACCTGGAAGGCGCCGTGCGATCCGCCGACATTGTCTCCGTGGCCACCATGAGCACCCTGCCGCTGATCCAGGGAGCATGGCTGAAGGCGGGTACCCATCTCGACCTGGTTGGTGCTTTTACCCCCCAGATGCGCGAGGCAGACAACGAGGCGGTGCGACGTGCCCGCGTCTTCGTGGATTTTCGCGGCACCACCATCGACCATATCGGCGAGCTCATGATTCCGATCCGGGAAGGCGTCATCGCGAAAACAGATGTGCTCGGCGACCTTTATGATCTGGTTGGCGGCGCGCCTGGACGCCTATCGGCAACCGACATCACGCTCTTCAAGAACGGTGGCGGCGGACATCTCGACTTGATGGCAACTGCGGCAATTGTCGAGGCTGCCCTGAAGCGTGGCGCCTAGTCCGCCGCTGCGTCCTCATCCCCCGGTGAGGAGTCGTTCGTCAATGGCGCATCGAGCCAGGTCGCTCCCTTGAGTGTCTCAATGAATTTGCGGTGAGCATCGATCTCGGCGACGGTGATACGGGACGGCAGGGGTTGTGGCCGAGACGGCAAGGCTTTTCTCCTGCGACTGCGTCCAGCTCCCGTCTCGTTCGCAGTCGACGCAGTGGCAAGATCAAGTTTGGTCTGGTGGCCGCCAATCAGTTCGAGATAGACAGCCGCCAGCAGCTCGCAATCGACCAGCGCGCCGTGTTTCACGCGCGCAGCGGTGTCGACATTGTAACGTTTGCATAGTGCATCGAGGCTATTGGGCCCACCCGGGTGCTTGCGCCGGGCCAACAACAGGGTGTCGACGACCCTGTCCATGGATAACGGCAGCCGTTCGGCGCGCTGCAACTCCGCGTTGAGGAATGCGATGTCGAATCCGGCATTGTGGATGATCAGCGGTGCATCACCGATGAAGTCGAGGAAATCGCCGGCGACCTCACCGAATTTTGGCTTGCCGGCCAAGTCGGCTGTCGAGATGCCGTGAATGTTGTAGGCTTCGATTGGCACATCCCGCAGTGGATCGATGAGGCGGTGAAAGCTGACTGATGTTGGGAAATGATTGACGAGTTCCACGCAAGCGACCTCGATCACCCGGTCGGCGCCTTTGGCATCAAGGCCGGTGGTCTCGGTATCCAACACAATTTCGCGCATGTCGGTGCTGCCCCCAGTTGCTCATGCCCAATGGCGCGTGAAGGCGGAGCCTTGACGCTCACCAAGTGTATCCAGGATTGCATCGAGCGAGGCGATGGATTCGGGTAAGCTGGTGCCGGTATCCACCACGAAATCGGCTTTGGCGCGTTTGCTGGTCTCGCTGCCCTGCCTGGCCAGAATCAGGGCAAGTTTTGACGGCGTCATTCCGGGACGTTGCAATACGCGAGCGCGGCGGATCTCTTCCGAGGCGCTCGCCAGAATCACAGCGTCCACCATTTCCTCGGCGCCCGTTTCGAGCAACAATGGAATTTCCAACACCACTAGCTTTGATCCCTTGGCGTATTCCCGATGAAGAAAGTCGCGTTCGGCTTGGCGGACAAGAGGGTGAGTAATCGCTTCCAGTCGGCCAAAGCCCGAAGGATCGCGAGCAAGGGCATCTGAAAGCTTCCCGCGGTCGACGGTTCCACCAACGGTGGTGCCCGGAAAAGCAACCTCGATCAGCCGGGTTGCCGGACCCGCATACAGCCGGTGAACCTCGGCGTCGGCGTCGAACACTCCGATGCCTCGAGCACGCAAGTGCGTGGCCAGAGTGCTCTTGCCCATGCCGATTGAGCCGGTCAGGCCGACAATCAACATCACCGGCCCTCAATATCGGCGGCGATAAGCTGGTACAGTTCGTCAGTGACCTCTGGGCGGCGCTCGAACCAGCGCTCGAAGCCAACGACTGCTTGATGCAACAACATACCGAGCCCACCGAGGGTACGCAGGCCGCGCGCCTCCGCGGACACCAGCAAGGGAGTACGCAACGGCACATAGACGAGATCATAGACGATAGCCGTCGCCAGCAAGTTACCGAGTGTCAAATCGAGCGAAGGGTTCGATGCCATGCCCAAGGTCGTCGCATTGACCAAGAGGCTGGCGTTGCCAAGACCAGTCGACAGATCACGCCAATCGACGACTTCAATGCCGGTGCCGAAATAGCGGGCAAGCTCCCTAGCGCGCCCGGGTGAGCGGTTCGTCAATCGTATGCGATCACAACCTGCCCCTTTCAGCGCGTGGAGCACTGCCCGGGCAGCGCCGCCGGCTCCGATTACCATCGGAGTGCCAAGACCTTGCTGCCAATCCGGATACACTGCGACCAGATTGGCCAGAAACCCATGCGCGTCGGTGTTGGTGGCCAGCACCCGCCCCTTCTCTGTCCACAGCGTATTGGCCGCGCCGATTGCGCTCGCGATCGAATCAGCTTCGTCCACGAGCTTCAGTACCGCTTCCTTGTGGGGCACAGTGACATTGCCGCCGATGAATTCACCCTGACGGACCGACTCAACGAACGCTGGCAGCTCTTCTGGACGAACCGGCCGACGCTCGTAAGTACCGGAGAGTCCATAGCGCCGAAGCCAATACTCGTGGATGAGGGGCGAGCGTGAGTGGTTGATTGGCCAGCCGATGACGGTTGCTGTGCGCATGGTTCAGCCTTCCACGGCACCGAGACGCCGCAGCTCGGCCAGGAGCGACAGCAACGGCAAGCCCAGGACCGTGAAATAGTCGCCATCGATGCGCTCGAACAGCTGCGCGCCCACTCCTTCAAGCTGGTAGGCGCCCACCGATTTTGTCAGCGCTGGCGATGCTTTTTCCAAGTAGCTGTCCAGCCAATTCTCGCTGAAACCCCGCACCTGCATTGTAGCCGATTGCGTGACGCTCCAGCTAACGTCACCATCTTGTACAATCGCAACACCCGAGTGCAGAAGGTGCGTGCGGCCACGAAGGCGCATCAAAATTGCCCGCGCAGCCGCCCTGTCCGGAGCCTTCGACAGCACAGCACCGTCAAGCTCAAGCATTTGATCGGCACCGATCGTCACCGCACCGGGATGACGCGAACCGACGTGCAATGCCTTTGCTTCAGCGAGTGCCCGCGCGCGCTCGGGCACCGTGCGATTTGCAAGTGGCGCAATCGCAGCTACTTCGTCGAGGTCGGCCGGATCGACAATTGGACTCAACCCGGCGTTGAACAGAATTTGACGCCTGATGCCGCTGGCACTGGCCAGAACCAGGGATGGGGTTGGCTCAGCCATTGTGCGACTCGGACGGCATGGCCAAACCTGATTTACGGGCCTCCAGATACTGTATGATCGCGGCGGCCGTTTCCTCGATGGACCGGCGCGTGACATCGATCAGCGGCCAACCGTGGCGCTGGCAGAGGTGCCGCGAGAACGCCACCTCCTTGGCGATTTGATCCCGATCGACGTAGTCGCCCAGCGGCCGGTCGGCCAACGTCATCACGCGGTGCCGGCGAATTTGGGCGATGCGCTCCGGATTCGCAACCAATCCTACAATGAAGGCCTTTGTCGGCTTCTCTATCTGGGGCGGCAGCGGTAAGCCCAAAACCAGTGGGATATTGGCGGTCTTGTAACCGCGGTTGGCAAGATAAATGCTGGTCGGTGTCTTCGATGTCCGACTGATGCCCAGGATGACGATATCAGCCTTGTCCAGGTCGTCGGGCACATGGCCGTCGTCATGCAGCATGGTGAAGTTGAGGGCATCGATACGCCGGAAGTAGTCGGCATCGAGGACATGCTGGCCGCCAACGACGGGGCTGTGCGGCGCGCCGAGGTAGCTGTCGAATACCTTCATGATCGAATCCAGCACCGGGACGCAAGGAAGTTTCAACCGGGCGCAGCTGGCTTCAAGTTCCGATCCAAGCTCCTGGGCTACAATGGTATAGAGTACGATGCCCGGGGTCTGCTCGATCTCCTGCAGCACCCGCTCGAGTTGCTTTGGTGTGCGCACCAGCGGGTGTACATGCTCGATGGCACGTACTTCGCCATATTGGACTATCGCGGCCTTGGAAATCGCACGCAGCGTTTCGCCGGTGGAATCCGAAACCAGGTGCAGATGGAAGTAACTTGGCAAGGCCGGGACCAGCTGTTGATAAGTCGGCTAGTTATACACCCGACGGCCATCGCATCGCGACTTTCTCTCCAACCGTCCACAATGGCTCACGGCTTTTCGCACAAATACGGATGCCGAGTGCCGGAATGCAACCGTAAGACAGGAATGTCTCGCCAGCGGTGTTCGTTCTTGCGATCATACCGTTCGATACGGGCAGTGACTGACAGGCCATCCACAGGCGACATCGCATCCAAGAATTTGAGCTGCCTCATTAAAACCTGAGTCGTGCGACAGCCAAGGTGAATCCGAGGGTAGCGGTCCCACCGCCCATGCGCGGCGGTTAGAGAGTCTGTGAACAGGCTGGTGCCTCGTCCCTATTACCGCTATCCCTGCCTCCAACAATAGCTTCAACAGAAGTCTTCAAATTTCATTTGGAATCTTATGGGCACACCGCCGCGCAGTGCAAAACCCAACGCAACCTCTCAAGCCAAGCGCTTCCTCCAGCCGTTCGGTGGAGTGGTCGCTAGCCCACCGCCAATATGGCTTATGCGCCAGGCAGGACGCTATCTACCGGAGTATCGTGAGGTCCGCGCCGAGGCCGGCGGATTTCTCGACCTGTGTTACGCACCCGATCTTGCGGCCGAAGTGACTTTGCAGCCAATCCGTCGCTTTGGGCTGGATGCGGCCATCATCTTTTCCGACATTCTGATCGTGCCCCATGCTCTTGGACAGGAGGTTCGTTTTGTCGAGGGGGAGGGCCCGCGACTTGATCCGCTAACGACGGTTGCGCAGCTGAGCCGACTCGATGCATCGAGAAAGAGTGAGCGCTTCGGCAAGGTCTATGAGGCGATCGCCAAGACTGCCGACGGGTTACCGAAGGAGACGGCGCTGATCGGATTCTGCGGGGCTCCGTGGACGGTCGCGACGTACATGGTCGCGGGCGAAGGCACGAGTGACCAAGCTGCTGCGCGACTTTGGGCCTACCGCGATGCCGCCGGTTTCGGGAAGCTCATCGACTTGTTGGTGGAGACATCGATTGAGTATCTCAGCGGACAAATCGTTGCTGGAGCAGAGGTCCTCCAGATTTTCGACACATGGGCGGGCAGCCTGCCCGATGACCAATTTGAGCGATGGGTGGTGGAACCGACCAAGGCGATTGTTGCTGGCGTCAAGCTTAAGCATCCAAGCGTGCCGATTATCGGCTTTCCAAAAGGGGCCGGGGCATCGGCGTTGTTCTATGTCGCGGAGACTGGCGTGAACGGTATTGGCTGCGATACGGCGATGCCGCCGTACATGATGGGCGAGGCCTTTGCCGACGAAGATGTCGTGGTGCAGGGCAATCTCGATCCGCTGCTGCTGGTGGCTGGCGGTGAAGCGATGGCTGAACGGGTGGAGGAAATCCTCGATCTCATGGACGGTCGGCGTTTTATCTTCAATCTCGGGCACGGAATTGTTCCCGAGACGCCGCCTGACCATGTGGCGCAACTCGTCCAACTCGTTCGTGGGGCTTGAGCGATGCTATATTTGTGGATCAAGGCCCTCCATGTCATCGCGATCATCGCATGGATGGCCGGGATGCTCTATCTGCCCCGGCTGTTTGTCTATCATTGCCAGGCGCCCAAGGGCTCGCCGCAATCCGAATTGCTCAAGCTGATGGAACGGCGATTGTTGAAAGTCATCATGAATCCGGCGATGATCGCGGCTTGGATTCTGGGACTCATCCTTGCATGGTACGGAGGTTTTCTCACCGCTCCGTGGTTACACGCGAAGTTGGGACTGGTGATCGTGATGTCCGGTGTTCACGGTTATTACGCCGGCGCAGTCCGCCGCTTCGCAGAGGATCGCAACACGCTTTCCGAGCGGACCTGGCGGTTCCTAAATGAGGTGCCGACCGTGCTTCTGATCGGTATCGTGTTGCTTGTCATACTCAAGCCATTCTAGGCGGGTATTCCAGGCAGATGCAGTCATCGCTTTGAATTTGCCGGCCGATCTGCTATAACGTCACAGTCAGTTCAATCCCACGAACAGGACAAACGGCTGGCGTGCCCGAAATTGGGCGCGAAGCATATGGCGCGACCGGGCGCCCTCTGCCGCGAATTCTTCAGGCGGCCTAACGATTACCCTCCTCTTCCCGGCCTCACCCCAGACGACCGCGCGGCGCAACGCCGCCTACGGAGCTTTACGCAATGCAAGATATGAAACTACAAGACCTCAAGGTCAAAACGCCAACAGAACTGCTCAGCTTCGCCGAAGAGTGTGAGGTTGAGAATGCCAGTTCGTTGCGCAAGCAAGAGCTGATGTTCGCTATTCTCAAGCAGCTGGCGGCCAAGGAAATCGAGATCACCGGCACCGGCGTGGTCGAGGTGCTGCCCGATGGCTTCGGCTTTCTGCGCTCGCCAGACGCCAACTATCTCGCCGGCCCCGACGACATCTATGTCAGCCCCAGCCAGATCCGGCGCTTCGGCCTGCGAACGGGCGACACGGTCGAAGGGCAGATCCGCGGACCGAAGGAAGGCGAGCGCTATTTCGCGCTGCTCAAGGTCGCGCTGATAAATTTCGAGGATCCCGAAAAGATCAAGCACAAGGTCCATTTCGACAATTTGACGCCACTCTATCCGACCAAGCGGCTGAAGATGGAAGTCGAGAATTCGACCATCAAGGATTTGACGCCGCGCGTCATCGACATCGTCGCGCCGATGGGCAAGGGTCAGCGCGCGCTCATCGTGGCGCAGCCTCGAACGGGCAAGACCGTCATTCTGCAGAACATCGCGCACTCGATCACGACCAATCATCCCGAGTGCTATCTGATCGTGCTGCTGATCGACGAGCGGCCCGAGGAAGTCACCGACATGCAGCGCTCGGTGAAGGGCGAGGTTGTCTCTTCGACGTTTGACGAGCCGGCGACCCGCCATGTGGCGGTTGCCGAGATGGTGATCGAGAAGGCCAAGCGCCTCGTGGAACACAAGCGCGACGTGGTGATCCTGCTCGATTCCATCACCCGCCTCGGCCGCGCCTACAATACGGTCGTGCCATCGTCGGGCAAGGTGCTGACCGGCGGTGTTGATTCCAACGCCTTGCAGCGGCCCAAGCGCTTTTTCGGCGCCGCGCGCAATATCGAGGAAGGCGGATCGCTGACGATCATCGCGACGGCCTTGATCGATACCGGCTCGCGGATGGACGAAGTGATCTTCGAGGAGTTCAAGGGAACCGGCAACTCGGAACTGGTGCTCGACCGCAAGGTCGCCGACAAGCGCACGTTCCCGGCCATCGACATCGCCAAGTCGGGCACCCGCAAGGAGGATCTGTTGGTTCCGGCCGCCGACCTCAAGAAGATGTACGTGCTGCGCCGCATCCTGTCGCCGATGGGCGTCATGGAGGGCATCGAGTTCCTGCTCGACAAGCTGCGCCAGACCAAGACCAACGGCGATTTCTTCGGGTCGATGAACGCGTGACCCGGCTGGCGTCATACGGGGTGCTTCGATAGGCTGCGGTGGTTGCCATCGCAGTCGTTGGGGTGCCCCATGCCGACCTTTCCACACCTCATGTCGCCGCTGAGCCTGCGCCACAAGACGCTCCGCAACCGGATTGTCTTTGGCGCGCACACGGCCAATATGGCCGTGGACGGATTGCCGGTGGAGCGGCATCGCGGCTACTATGAGGAGCGAGCGCGCGGCGGGGCCGCGATGATCGTGGTCGAGCCAGTGCCGGTTCATGCCACCGGCGTGCTGACGCGTGGTAATTTTCGCCACGACGACGACAGCATCATCCCGCATTTCCGCAAGGTGACCGAAGCCGTGCATGACCACGGAGCCGTGGTTCTGCATCAGCTGTACAATGTCGGACAGCACGGGGACTGGGACAATTCGTTCGAGGCCTCGCCCTCGCCGTCGGGTCTGCCGTCGTTCCACGACAGCCACGGCTCGATGCGGATGTCCGAGGCGCAGATCGAGGAGCACATCGCGGCGTTTGTCTCGGCTGCGATACGCGCAAAGTCCTGCGGCTTCGACGGCATAGAGTTGTTCGCCGCCTACAACGCCCTCATCGACCAGTTCTGGACGCCGTGGAACAACCGGCGCGACGATCGCTGGGGCGGGGCGCTCGAAAATCGCGTCCGGTTCTCGCGCGAAATCATGGAGCAGGTTCGACGGGCCGTGGGCGATGATTTCATCGTCGGACTTGCCGTCTCGATGCAGACGACGCCGGGGCCGGGCCTCACCCTTGAACAATTGCAGGAAGTGATCGCCTGGCACGACCAGCGCCAGCTCATGGACTACGTGACCTGCGGCGTCGGAAGTTATTTCGAATTCTCCGAGATCATCCCGACATTCGCCTACCCGGACAAGCTCGGCGCGCCCTTTGCCGAGGGCCTCCGGCAAGTCCTCAAGCACGCGAAAATGCAGGCCGAGGGTCACATCCGCACGCCCGAAAACGCCGACTACGTTGTGTCATCGGGCCAAGCCGACATGGTCTCGATCGTGCGCGGCCAGATCGCCGACCCGCATCTGGCCAACAAGGCCCGGGATGGGCGGCCCGAGGACATCCGCCCCTGCATCTCCTGCAACCGCATGTGCTGGGGCCGGCGCTATCGCGACTACTGGATTTCGTGCCTGGTCAATCCGTCAGCGGGGCGCGAATTCGAATGGGGCGGCGACCAGTTCGAGCGGGCAGCCACGGTCAAGCGCGTGCTGGTGGTCGGCGGCGGGCCAGCGGGGCTGGAGGCCGCACGGGTCGCCGCCGAGCGCGGCCATCTCGTGACACTGGTGGAGGCAGGCGCACAGCTCGGTGGGCAGTTCCGCCTTGCTGGCTTGCAGCCGCGCCGTCAGCAGATTCTCGATCTCATCGCCTGGTTTGAGGATCAGCTCGCCAAACTGCAAGTCAGGGTGGAGTTCAACACGCTCCTCGAGGATGGTGAGGTTGAAGCCTATGGCCCCGATGTGGTGATCGTGGCGACCGGATCGCAGCCATCAGCCGATGGGTTCCAACGCGGTCTGCCATCACTGGATTCAATCCCAGGTAGCAACCGGTCCAACGTCCATTCCGCCGCCGACGTGATGAGTCGAATCGCTCTACCCGGAAAGCGGGTGATCGTGCTCGATGATGAGGGCAACTGGAAGGGCTGCGGAACCGCCTGGCACCTCGCCGAGAAGGGCCACGAGGTCACGGTCATCGCGGCCAGCGGCATAGTTGGTGCCGAAATCAAGCGAACGAGCGCAGACATTCCCTTGCGTCGAGCACTCCGGAAGCAGGGTGTGCGCATGATCACTGAATCGGGGATCAGCGAATGGCATGGCGACGCTGCTACAGTGGTTGATTTTCTCGATGGCTCGTCGCAGCGCCTCAGTGCGGACTCGTTGGTACTGGCCACCACCAATATTCCCGAGCGCGGGCTTTTTGATGCTTTGGCGAAGACCCGTGACCGGATTTACCTCATCGGCGACGCCGCAGCGGCGCGCGAGGCCCATGTGGCGATTTTCGAGGCGCGCCGGCTCGCCCTCGGGCTATAGGTCGCATTGTAGTCATGCAGCAGATTGTAGTGCAGGCCGGTGCTGAGCGCGCTAGGTTGGTTGCCCGCTGCGGCTCGCAGCCAAGAAGAACTGCATTGAGGGGAACGCTGGGATGAGCCGAAAAATCGAGCGTACCAAGGTGACGAACCAGGAAGCCCTCGACTTCCACTCGCGCGGCAAGCCTGGCAAGCTCGAAATTCAGCCAACGAAGCCGATGGCGACACAGCGCGATCTGTCGCTTGCCTACTCGCCCGGCGTCGCAGTGCCTGTTCAGGCCATCGCCGACGATCCCAGCACGATCTATGACTACACCAGCAAGGGCAACATGGTTGCCGTGATCTCGAATGGCACGGCGATCTTGGGGATGGGCGCGCTCGGAGCGGCGGCTTCCAAGCCGGTGATGGAAGGCAAGGCGGTGCTGTTCAAGCGCTTTGCCGATGTCGATTCCATCGATCTGGAAGTTGACACCACCGATGTCGATGCCTTCGTCAACTGCGTGCGCTATCTCGGCACCGCGTTTGGCGGCATCAATCTCGAGGACATCAAGGCGCCGGACTGCTTCATCATCGAGCAGCGCTTGCGCGAACTGATGGACATCCCCGTTTTCCACGACGATCAGCATGGCACGGCGATCATTTCCGTCGCCGGACTCATCAACGCGCTGCATCTCACCGGCCGAAACCTGAAGACAACCCGGCTGGTGGTGAACGGGGCGGGAGCCGCCGGCATCGCCTGCCTCGAACTCGTCAAGGCGATGGGCCTGCCCAACCAGAACGCGTTGCTTTGCGACACCAAGGGCGTGGTCTACCAGGGCCGCAAGGAGGGCATGAACCAGTGGAAATCAGCGCACGCGGTCGAGACCAAGGCGCGCACGCTGGAGGAGGCGTTGAAAGGGGCGGATGTTTTTTATGGGCTGTCCGTCGCCGGTGCGCTGACCCAGGACATGGTGAAATCGATGGCGGCCAAGCCGATCATCTTCGCCATGGCCAATCCCGATCCCGAGATCAAGCCCGAGGATGTGTTGGCCGTCCGCCAGGACGCCATCATCGCCACCGGTCGGTCAGATTATCCGAACCAGATCAACAATGTACTCGGATTCCCCTATATCTTCCGTGGCGCTCTGGACGTTCGCGCCTCGACCATCAACGACGCCATGAAGATCGCGGCGGCCGAGGCCATCGCCAAGCTCGCGCGCACTGAGGTACCCGATGAGGTGACGGCGGCCTATGGCGGCGAGCGGCCGCGCTATGGCAACGACTACATCATTCCTGCGCCCTTCGATCCGCGCCTGATCACGGCCGTGCCGATGGCGGTGGCCAAGGCGGCGATGGATTCGGGTGTGGCGCGGCGCAAGATCGAGGACATGGCGGTCTATTCGGGCAAGCTGTCGGCTCGGCTCAGCCCGATCGCGGGTTGGTTGCAGGCCATCTTCGAAAAGGTCCGCCGCAACCCCAAGCGGGTTGTGTTCGCGGAAGGGGAAGAGGAGCAGGTGATCCGGGCGGCCCATGCCTTCCACGGCCACGGCCTCGGCCAGGCGATCTTGATCGGCCGCACGGAGCGGATGGAGGAGGCCTTCCGCGACGCCGGCATTGGCGAGCGCGACCATCTCCAGGTGGTCAACGCCCGCAGCTTCGAGCACGCGCGCGAGTATGCCGAGTTCCTCTATGGCCGATTGCAGCGCAAGGGCTATCTGTTTCGCGACTGCCAGCGAATGGTCAACAACGACCGCAACATCTTCGGCGCCTGCATGGTGGCGCTTGGCCACGCCGACGCGCTGGTGACGGGAACCACGCGCAACTGGACGACCGCCTATGAGGAAGTGCGCCGCGTGCTCGACACCAAGCCCAAGCACACGGTCATCGGCGTCACGCTTGTGCTGTGCCGGGGCCGCGCGGTGCTGGTGGCCGACACCTCGGTTCACGACATGCCGACGGCCGATCAATTGGCGCGGATCGCGGTCGAGGCGGCGGCGGTGTCACGCCGGCTCGGCGCCGAGCCGCGCGTCGCCATGCTTGCCTATTCCACGTTCGGCCACCCCAAGGGCGAGCGGTCGGAGCGGGTGCGCGAGGCGGTGCAGTTGCTCAACGAGCGCGAGGTGGACTTTCAGTACGACGGCGACATGGGCGCGGACGTGGCGCTCAACCGGGAAAAGATGAAGCTCTACCCCTTCTGCCGGCTGACCGACACCGCCAACGTGCTGGTGATGCCGGCGTTCCATTCGGCCAGCATCTCGACCAAGATGCTCCAGGAGATCGGCGGTTCGACCGTCATCGGCCCGCTGCTGGTTGGTCTCAGCCATCCCGTGCAGATTGTCGGCCTCGGCGCAAAGGACAGCGACATCGTCAACATGGCGGCGCTGGCTGCTTATGACATCAATGGCTAAGGGCGATCACACGACCTGCTGGCCCGGCGAGTTTTGCTGGCGGGCCATCTCCTGCATGTAGAGTTGGCCGAAATCAACCGGGTCCAGATAGAGTTGTGGGAAGCCACCATCGCGGGTTAGATCGGCGACCAGGCGGCGCGCGAACGGAAACAGCAGCGATGGGCACTGGACGCGCAACACTTGGTGCCTGATTTCAGGCGCAAGGTTCTCGATCCGAAACGCGCCGGCATATTCCAGTTGTAGATGGAAGAGGACATTCTTGTCCGTTGCCAAGCGGTTCTCGATGTTCAGAACGACCTCATGAGTGGTCTCGGTTAGATCGCGGATCGATACGCCAAGATTGATGTCGAGCTTTGGTTGCGGTTGCTGCTGCTGCAAGAAGGATTGCGGCGCGTTTGGGTTCTCGAAGCTCAAGTCTTTCACATATTGGCCGAGCATCTGGACGGTCGGCTCGGCGGCTGCGCCGACACCATTGCCCGCTCCGCCGTGCGCAGTTTTCTCGTCGGCTCCCATAATGCTCGTCCTGCCTGTTGACCGAATATGTAGAGGAATGGTCCGGCCCTAGCATGGCGTCTGCGCAACCGCAATCGCAAGGCCCAGAGACTTCACTCGTCGAGCCGCTTGAATTCGCCCTCAATGATACCCCCAGGGTGCGCAGCGTCCCGCGAAGGTTTCCGATTGGCAGCCTTGGGCGCCTCGAAAGCATGGCCACTTGTCAGCCGGCCAAGCAGCCGTCGCATCGCCCAGCGACGAATTTCCGGCACGAGCAGCAAAAATCCCACAGCGTCGGTGATGAGGCCCGGCGCAATAAGAAGGGCCGCCGCGACCGTTAGACCGGCTCCGTCAATCATGGCCGCGACGGGCATTTCGCCTTGCGCCAAGGAGTCTTGTACCTTGAACAAGGTTGCGAGCCCTTGCCAGCGCAAGAGGTAGGCGCCGAACATACTGAGGCCCAAAACGAGAATGATTGTAGGCAACACTCCGATGGCGCCGCCGACTGAGATCAGAACATAAATCTCCAGGAACGGCAGCAGGAGCAGCAGCAGAACGAGCAATAGCATCGCCGATGGCTCCAAGATGCCGGCACAGACCTTGAACCCCAATAAACCTGATGACGTTGCAGGTCGATGAGTGTTGGCGGTCAGCGTCCGATGCCTTAAGGTGGGGAGTCAAAGTCGAGACTCAAGATCGATGTTGGAGTGCGGTCCCACATGAACGGCGCTTTCGAACTTCCCACCATCGTATTTCTGCTGTTGGCGGTGCTGATCATCGCGCGGCTTGTGAGTGTGCTTGGCCGAAAGACGGGCAATGAGCGACCGATCGCCACCGCCCGCAGTGCCAATTCGGACAACGTTATCCCGCTGCCGCGCGTCGGAGGCGAAGCGCCGGCAGCCAGTCCCTTACCTGATCCCAACATCAGGTCGCCCGAGGATCGTATCAGGGGTTCAGCTCCAGCTGGAACAGCACTTGAGACTGGACTGCTCGAAATCGCAAAAAGGGACGCTGCGTTCGATCCCAAGGCGTTCCTGAACGGAGCCAACACCGCCTATGAAATGATTGTGTTGGCCTTTGCCGAGGGTGATCGCCGTCAGCTCAAGTCCTTGACCGCGAGCGATGTCTTTGACGGTTTTGCGCGCGCCATTGACGAACGGGAAGCCCGCGGGTTCGCCAATGACACCAACTTCATAGGCATTCATAAGGCCGATATCATCGATGCCGAAAGCAAGGACAGCGTTGCAAGACTGACGGTGAAGTTCCTCAGCCAGATGATCACGGTTATTCGTGACAAGACGGGCCGAGTTATCGAGGGCGATCCGACCCAGGCTCGCGATGTCACCGACATCTGGACGTTCGCCCGCGACACGACGTCGAGGGATCCAAATTGGAAGCTCGTTGGCACCCAGTCGGCCAATTGAGCCCTGTGTTGGAATGTTCCAAAGCAATTCCTTGGTTGGCCGTCTATTGGCGCTCGCGGTCTTGGCGCTTCCAGTGATGGGTGGTACAGCGGTCACCGCCCGCGAGGCGATGTCTTTTGCCGAGCTTCTGGGCTGGGCCGAGGATGACCACGCCGAAGCCCTTCAAGCCTTCCGTCGGGCCTGCGCTTTGCCGGCAGGCGCCGGGCCCGCGAAGGTTCGCGAGAGTCTGGCGAAAATTTGTGACCTAGCGCTTGCGATGACGAGCCGCGAGGCGAGCGATCGGACGAGGGCAAGGGCTTTCTTCGAGGCGAATTTTCGGCCTTTTCGCTTTCATCACGACACGGATGAGGGCCTGCTCACTGGCTATTTTGAGCCGGAGCTCGTGGGATCACTCCAACGCGACTCCCGCTTCAACGTGCCCGTCTTGCGCCGTCCAGACGATCTCGTTGATGTCGTTCCGGCCAATCAGCGCGCGGCCGCCAATGCGGAAGGTCGATTGGCGTCGATGCGCCGGACTGACGGCGGATTGGTGCCCTACTACACTCGGGCCGAGATCGAGGGCGGCGCGTTGGCAGGACGCGGACTGGAGCTTGTCTATCTGGATAGCGCCATAGACGCGTATTTCATGCACGTGCAGGGCTCGGGCAGCATCCGCCTGGACGACGGTCATGTCATGCGCATCGGGTATGCCGGAAAGAATGGTTATCCCTACACGTCAGCTGGATCGGTGCTGATTCGGGAACACGCCATCCGCCGCGAAGACCTCACCATGCAGAGCATGAGGACGTGGCTGGCCGCTCATCCCAAGCAGGCGAGGCGCGTAATTCAAGAGAACAAGTCGTATATTTTCTTCGAAGTCAAAACACTCGCACAAGGTGCCACAGGCCCGATTGGCGGGCATGGCACGCCGTTGACTCCGCGCCGCAGCCTAGCCGTCGATCCCACCTATCACGTACTCGGCGCTCCGGTGTTCGTCGTTTGCGATGGATTGCCGGCCACCGGTGGCGAGCCGTTTCGCCACGTCCTGATCGCTGATGACGTCGGTTCGGCCATCAAGGGGCCCGAGCGAGGCGACATCTTCTGGGGAACTGGCGAGGCGGCAGGGGATATCGCGGGTCGGACAAAGCATCGTGGCAACCTCTATGCTCTCCTCCCGCGAGAGTTGGATGCCGCTGAATGAGCGACGGCCGCAAGCACCGACGTCACGTTACACCGGAGGAGGCTAAACTCTGGCGGGCAGCAACCAAAGAGATCGTACCGCTTGCGCCTGTCAGGTCACTTAAAGATGTCGAGGCGGTAGCTGACCCTGGGGCATGTCCTGCCGCGATGCCTGTACCAGGGCCCGTGCCTGTGCTGACCGCGCCGCCAAAAGCTGCGCCAAGGGCTCCAGGACCTTCCGACACCTTGCTCGCTAATTTTGAGCATCGCCGGGCTCGGCGCCTGAGTTCGGGCCGACTGCCGATTGACGCGAAACTCGACTTGCATGGTCTGCGCCAAGATGAGGCCCATGGGGCGCTGCTTGCGTTCCTGCGACGGGCGCAGTCCGAGCACTTGAGGCATGTCAAGATAGTCACTGGCAAGGGCGTCGCCGCTGACGATGCTCAAGTCCGACCGTATTCGCTGTTCGACGAGAACCGGCGAGGCGTGCTTCGCGAACAGGTGCCTCGCTGGCTCGCCGAGCCGGCCTTTCGTGTTCTGGTTGTCAGTTTCACGGTTGCCGGGCGCGGCCACGGAGGCAGCGGTGCGCTCTATATTCAGATCCGCAAGAGGACGAACCGTTAGCTCAGGGAGTAGGCGTCCCCGCCTCGGACGGGTATTTCGCCAAACGCCCTGTCGACTTCTCTGAGCAGTTTGGCCGTCTCGGCAAGGCGGATACGCATTTTGTCGAGGAAATGTTCCGACAAAGCCGGGTCCCGAAGCATCAGTGCCTGCATTGTCTCCCGACGAAATTTCAGGGCGCGAACGTGGGTGCGAGCCACAATAGTCGCTGAATGCAGCATTTCCACCAGCATGGCCATCTCACCGATCATGGTGCCCGAGCCATATTCCCGGGGCGGCTTTGTATCTCCTGGCTCTGGCTCCTCGATAACCGTGCCGCTGCCGATGAGATAAGCTCCGTCGCCCTCCTGATAGGCTTTGATGAGCGTTTCGCCTCGCTTGAAGCTGACCGGTTCCGCGTCCAGCGCTAGATTTTTGAGCTGGGCTGGCGCGAGGCCAGAAAACAAGCGTGCGCCAAGCAACGGCACAACGACATCATCAAGCTGAGACATGCTGGACCCCACAAGGTGACTTCAGTCGCGAACCACGCGAGAACACCATTGGGGCCAAGCCACCAAGCTTTGGACGCACCCCTATTCGCAAGCGCAGGCAAACGCTATGCCCGAATCAGGGCAGCTGCCAATTGGGCAACTGCCAAACTTGGATCGATATCGCGGTTGGTGTGGCGTCGATGCGACTCTGGTTGCATCGAGCTCAGGGGATCAGCTTGTAGCCGCCGGTTTCGGTGATCAGAAGTTCGGCATTGGCCGGGTCCTTCTCGATTTTCTGGCGCAGCCGGTAAATGTGTGTTTCCAGCGTGTGCGTGGTGACGCCTGCGTTGTATCCCCACACCTCGTGCAACAGCACGTCGCGGGTCACCACCTTCTCTCCCGCCCTGAAGAGATATTTCAGGATCGAGGTCTCCTTTTCGGTCAGGCGGATCTTGGATCCCTTGTCATCGACCAGCAGCTTCGAGGCTGGCTTGAAAGTAAAGCGGCCGATCGTGAAGACCGCGTCCTCGCTTTGTTCGTGTTGGCGCAACTGGGCCCTGAGCCGCGCCAGCAGCACGCCGAATTTGAAAGGCTTGGCGATGTAGTCGTTTGCGCCCGCGTCCAAGCCGAGAATGGTGTCGCTGTCAGAGGCCTGGCCCGTGAGCATCACAACTGGCCCCTTGAAACCGTTGCGGCGTGCAACCTTGCACAATTCGCGCCCGTCCATGTCCGGCAGTCCGACATCGAGGAGCAGGAGGTCGACATGTTCGCGCTTTAGGGCCTCAAGCCCGGCAGCCGCGGTCGCCGCGGTCAAGGCTTGGAAGTCGTCATGCAAGGCAAGCTGGTCGATCAAGGAATCGCGCAATCCGTCATCATCGTCGACGATGAGAATTTTTCGCGTCGCGCTCATGGATAACTCCGGTAATTCTGGTGTTTGAAGGATTGTTACACGAGGGTTTGGGCCAGAGTATAGGGGGACCGTGCTTTCGAAGCTAACTCTGGCCGTTTCGCGTTTCCGCTCGGCCCGTTGCCGAAGAGCGAATTGGTGGTGGACGGATGCAAGACTGTTCGGGCGATGCTGCGCGGCTTCTCCAGTTGAAGGCAAGCAATTCCTTTGGTCTGCTCAGCTATGCGGGCGCGCTCATGCCTTGCTCCATTGGCCCGGCGGGTGTGAACGCCCTGAAGCGAGAAGGCGACGGCGCGACACCGCTTGGCGTCTGGCCACTGCGCCAAGTTTTCTACCGGCCAGACAAGATCCGGCGGCCCCGTACCTGCTTTCCCGTTGAGCCCCTGAAGCCCACGGATGGCTGGTGCGATAACGCCGGCGACCGGAACTACAATCGCATGGTCGAAATGCCATATTCGGTTAGCGCGGAGGCGCTTTGGCGCGACGACGATGTTTATGATGTCATTGTCGTATTGGGATTTAATGACGTGCCGCGCGTGCGAGGCGCCGGAAGCGCGATCTTCCTGCATATCGCGCGCGACCGCTGGCAGCCAACGGCAGGTTGCCTCGCGCTCCGATTGAGCGATCTGTTAAGGTTGGTCGAGGCACCCAGGCCACCGCGCTGGGTAGATACCCGGCCGACTCACTACCGCACCCGGCGCGGGTTCATGTAGAGGTCGGTCTCCTGAGTTTCGAGCTTGGGCTGGAGCTTGCCGCGTTTGACGTCGGCGTGCAGATCGGTCAGGTGGTTCAAGATCTCGGAGTGGAATTTCAACATTCCGCAGAACAGCTGGAGCACCATGTCAAGATGCTGGCCAGCATCGTTGCGGTCGATCTCGACAACCCATTTGCCGCCGATATTCAGCACCCGCCCGTTGAGTTTGCCGATCTGCCGGTCGTGCTCGTCGAAGAGCAAATAGTCGTCGCCAATGTTCACCCAGTTGCGGCGCAATCGGTAGAATTGCGGCCGTCCGTCCTTGAGGTCCTTCATCACGAAAAACGAGTAGTTCTCGGGGATGCCGGGCCATTTGCTGGCGGAGCGCTCGAGTTGGATGATCTGGTCGTGGTCGTTCATATTGAGGCTGAAGGCAGGTACCGGGATTCCCTTGGCGCCGTGCGTGAGTTGCAGGCTGCGTCCGAGCATCATGTCGAGAGTGGCTCGCCAATTCATCGACGGCGTGAACAGCTTGCAAACCAGACGCTTGTCCATCCCGGTTTTGCCTTCCCACAGTTCGCTGCGGTAGCCGATCAGGCCGACCCGCTCGCCGTCTTCGCTGACATCGCCAATGATGTCCATGTCGCTGGTGAATTGGCGCGATTTGGCCTGGTAGCGGCTGTGGCGATAGATGCCGACCTCTGTAGGGTTAAGATCGGTGACCCAGAGATGGACGGTGAATTGTCGGCGCCCCGGCTTGCTCGGGGGCTTGGTGGCGGTCTTGGTTGATGCCACTGACTTGGCCTTCTTGGTAGTTTCCGCCATGAGCCTGCCCCTCCCCAGCCGCCCGGCCTTTGCGGGCGAATCACTTGCAGACTCTACCAGTCAGAGTGACAACGACGGGTCCGTGGCAGCCGAAAGCCGTGGAAAAGCAGGGCAAGCTGGAATTGATCTTCAGGCTGCGGGGCGAGGTCCGAAAATGGCCGAACCGATCCGCACATGGGTTGCGCCAAACGCGATGGCGGTCTCGAAGTCCCCACTCATACCCATGCTCAGCTTGGCCAAGCCGCAATCGCGCGCCAGCCTGGCCAACAAGGCGAAATGGACGGCGGGTTCCTCATCCTCGGGCGGCAGGCACATCAGGCCTACGACAGGCAGCTGGTAGGTCTCCAAACATGTTCTGACGAAGGCCTGGGCATCAACTGGCGCAATGCCGGACTTCTGTGGTTCGAGCCCGGTGTTCACTTGCACGAACAGTTCCGGCTTGCGACCAATGCGAGCAATCTCGCGCTGCAAGGCCTGGGCGAGGCTTTCACGATCCAACGTATGAATAACGTCGAAGCAAGCCACCGCCTCGCGCACCTTGTTTGACTGGAGCGGGCCAATGAGATGTAGCTGGATATCGCGATAATGGTCGCGCAAGGCTGGCCACTTGGCGATGGCCTCCTGTACGCGGTTTTCACCGAACACACGCTGACCCGCCTCCAGCAGGGGTTGGATGGACTCGGCTGGATAGGTCTTGCTGACGGCTATCAGGGTGACATCGGAGACAACCCGGCCCGCCGAGAGGCTCGAAGCCGCGATTCGCGCCTCGATGCCCCGCAAGCGGGCCGCACTTTCAGTCACGACGCCAAACTAGCCTGACGAGTCTGGCATCTGCACCGTGACACCCTCATCGACCGGCTGCACAGCGTCGGCCGCGGGGGCCACGGTCTGCGCGGCCTTGGCGACCGGCACAACCTTGGCGGCCGGAACGGAAGTCGCGGTCGTGGTGGCGGGTGCCGAGATCTTCTTGGTCGCCGGATCAACCGGTGTTTTCGAAGCTGTCACCTGCTTCTTCCTCATGGCCTTGGCCGGCGCGCAGTTCTTGTCCTTGCTCGCCTTGCTCACGTCCACATAGCGAGCGAACCGGATCGATTCCTCCGCGGTGGGGTGATATTTGGCCTTGCCGAAGTCGGCGAGCTTTTGCGGAATCTTGTCCGCCTCGAAAGTCGCGAGCTCGGCCTTGATCTGATCGCAAGATGCGTCAGCCAGGGTAATCGCCTTGCCCATCGCCATGGTCTGGCCGCCTTGGGCGTTCGCCTGAACCATTCCGGGTTCGGCTGTGGCGCCCTCGGCGGCAACAGCTGGCGCCGGCCCTGCGATCGCGGCGGTGGATTCCGGCTGGCCCACGGTTGAACAACCAGCCAACATGACAGCTAAGAGTGCGGCTCCGCCCCAACTCAGCCCATTCGACAAATGCCTCGACACTCGCGCCTCCATTCGAGACGGACCAAATTGGTCCGATTTGGCATTGAATCCAAGTGATTCGCCCATGGGGTAGGATAGCTAACCAACCACAGCGCAACCATGCCATCACAAAGCTGTCAACAGGTTTTGGAGCCCAACAATGGCTGATCTGAGGCGATTTTGTCGGCCAGCGTGTCTTGACGGCCACGGGTATTCCAGGGCTGATAAGGCCGGGTTATGACGTTCGACCGCTACTCTTTCAGGACATGACATGGCCGCCGAACGATATGATGCACGGCATCGCGAACCCCATTGGCGCAAGGCGTGGGACACGGCCGAGGTGTTCAAGGCCCGGGACGGCGATAAGCGCGCCAAATTTTACATGCTTGAGATGTTTCCTTATCCCTCCGGGCGCATCCATATGGGGCACGTCCGCAACTATACGATCGGCGATGTGTTGGCCCGCTATCGGCGCGCCAAGGGGTTCAATGTGCTGCATCCACTTGGTTGGGACGCCTTCGGTATGCCCGCCGAGAACGCGGCCATGGAGCGCAAGGTGCATCCCAAGGGGTGGACCTACGACAACATCGCCACAATGCGCGCTCAACTCAAGCAAATGGGCCTCTCGATCGACTGGAGCCGCGAGATCGCCACTTGCGATCCCGAATATTACCGCCATGAGCAGAAGCTATTTCTGGACTTCTTGGCGAAGGGTCTGGCCTATCGATCGACGGGCAAGGTCAACTGGGATCCCGTCGATCAAACCGTGCTCGCCAATGAGCAGGTGATTGATGGCCGCGGCTGGCGTTCTGGCGCGTTGGTCGAACAGCGCGAGCTGCATCAATGGAACCTGCGCATCACCGCCTATGCCGACGAGCTGGTCGAGGGGTTGGAGCTCCTACAGCGCTGGCCCGAGCGCGTGCGCACGATGCAGCGCAATTGGATTGGCCGCTCGGAAGGCTTGCTGATGAGCTTCGCGCTGCAAGGCGGCAAGCTGCCCAAAGCGCTGCAGCAGCTCGAAATCTTCACGACCAGGCCCGACACCATATTTGGTGCCAGTTTCATGGCGATCTCGCCAGAGCATCCGCTGGCGGTGCACTTGGCCAAGAAGAATAGGGCACTGGCCGCGTTTCTGGACGAGAGCAAGCATCTCGGCACCAGCGAAGAGGCCTTGGAGCGAGCGGAGAAAAAAGGGCTTGAGACAGGCATCGAAGCCGTGCATCCGTTCGATCCCGAGCGGACAATGCCGGTCTTCGTCGCCAATTTCGTGCTGATGGGGTATGGCACCGGGGCCATATTCGGCTGCCCGGCCCATGATCAGCGCGACCTGGACTTCGCGCGCAAATACGATCTGCCGGTCCAGGCGGTTGTTGTGCCCGACGGTGAGGACCCGAAGACCTTTTCCGTTGGCAAGGAGGCCTATGTTGGCGCCGGCAAGATCGCTAATTCGCAGTTCCTTGACGGACTCGTGGTTGAAATGGCCAAGGATCGCGTCGCGGATCTGATGGAGGAGCGAGGACTCGGCAAACGAAAGGTCAACTTCCGGCTCCGCGACTGGGGTATTTCGCGTCAGCGCTACTGGGGTTGTCCGATACCGGTCATCCACTGTCAGGCTTGCGGTATTGTACCCGTGCCAGAAAAGGACTTGCCGGTTCGACTGCCCGAGGACGTCACCTTCGACAAGCCCGGCAATCCGCTCGACCGACACCCGACATGGGCGGTGGTCGACTGCCCCAAATGCCAGGCGCCGGCGAGGCGCGAGACCGACACGATGGACACCTTCATGTGCTCATCGTGGTATTTCGCACGCTTTTGCTCGCCCTTCGACACCCAGCACCCGGTGACCCATTCGGCCGCCGACTATTGGATGCCGGTCGATCAGTATGTCGGTGGTATCGAGCACGCGATCCTTCACTTGCTCTATGCCCGCTTTTTCACCCGCGCGATGATGGACTGTGGCCATCTCAGCGTCCGCGAGCCCTTCGCGGGCCTGTTCACGCAAGGCATGGTGGTCCACGAGACCTATCAGGATGGCGCCGGGCAGTGGGTACTGCCAAGCGAAGTACGCTTCGAGGGTGAGGCGGGCTCGCGCAAGGCATTCGACATCAAATCCGGTGCGAGCCTGGTCATCGGCGGCACCGAGAAGATGTCGAAGTCCAAGAAGAATGTCGTTGATCCCGACGAGATCATTTCCCGCTACGGCGCCGATACGGCCCGCTGGTTCGTGCTGTCTGACAGTCCGCAGGACCGCGACATGATCTGGACCGAAGCCGGCGTCGAGGGCGCCAGCCGGATGGTGCAGCGGCTTTGGCGGGTGGTCGATGAGGTCGCTGAGGTGGCGGCCGCAGACGGATTGGTGCGGCCGAACGATCTTACCGGCGCGGCGCTGGAACTTCGCAAGGCGGTCCACAAGACATTGTTCGCCGTTGGTCGCGAAATCGAGGCCATTCATCTCAACGTTGCCATTGCAAAGCTGTACGAACTGACGAGCGCGCTTGCGCAAGGGTTGCAGCACCAAGCGGAGCCGGGAATGCGTTGGGCGTTGCGCGAGGCGGCGGAATGCCTGGTGCAACTTTTCGGTCCCTTCATGCCGCATCTGGGTGAGGAGTGCTGGGCGCGGCTTGGATACCACACCTTGCTGGCTCTTCAGCCTTGGCCGGTCGTTGATGAGGCCATGCTCGTTGACGACACGATCGTGATTGCCGTACAGGTTAATGGCAAGCGGCGTGACGAGCTGCAAATGCCCCGTGATGCCTCCAGGGCTGACCTTGAGGCTGCGGCCATGAAGCTCGATTCGGTGCTGCGCGCCATCGGGGGGCGCGAGGTCAAGAAGATCATCGTGGTGCCGCAGAGGATCGTGAATGTCGTCGCCTGAAGTCAAGCACACCCGACGGGCCATGCTGGCCGCGTTTCTGCTCGGGCCGGCTTTGGCCGGCTGCGGCTTTCAACCGCTTTACGGCACCGGCTTCACCGGCGGCGTTGGTGTGGCCGAGCGCCTGCGCGAAGTCGATATTGGTCTGATCCCGGGACGGGTCGGCCAGGAAGTCCGCAATGAGCTGATCTTCAAGGATACCGGCGGGCGCGAGGCCGCGCCACCTCGGTACCGACTTGAGATTGCGCTTCGTGAATCGGACCAATCCTTGCTTGTCAACTTGCAAGGCAACGCGGCAGGATTGGTTTATGCCCTCGATGTCGACTTCAGGTTGGTTAACATCGCTGATCAGAAGGTCCTTTTGACGTCAAAGGCGAACTCGCGCGCTCCCTACCAAAAGGAAACCTCCACCTTCGCGAATGTTCGCGCCCGTCGCGACGCCGAGGACCGCGCGGCCAGAGTGATCGCCGACAGCATTCGCACTCAAGTCGCGGCGTTCCTCTCGCAACCGACCTGAAGGCGGCCGTCCCGACCTATGGACATCAAGACTGCCCAGGCGGATCGGTTTCTGAAGTCCCCCCCCAATAGCTTGGCAGCGGTGCTGCTCTACGGCTCCGATCCTGGGCTTGTCTCGGAGCGGGCCGGCGCGCTCGCAAAAGTTCTTGCCGATGATCCGAAGGCACCCGGTGACATCGTCCGGCTCGATGAGACCGATCTTGGCAATGATCCCGGCCGTCTTGGGGTTGAATTGCGAACCCTGCCGATGTTCGGCGGGCGCAAGATCGTAAGGCTCCGTGCCGAGGCGCGCTTAAGGCCGGAATTGATCGCTGACCTCGTCGACGGTGGTCCACTCGCCGGTGTTCTTCTGGTGGAGGCAGGAAATCTCAAACCGGATTCCAAGCTGCGGACCCTGTTTGCCGGAGCTTCTAACGCAGCTGCGGTTGCCTGCTATCCTGACGACGAGAAATCATTGGCGCTGCTGGTGAACGAGGTCGCGCAGGAGCACAAACTGTCATTCGCCAGCAACGTGCGCGACCATCTCGCCGCCTTGCTTGGCGCCGACCGCACATTGTCGCGCAACGAAATCGAAAAGCTCGCGATCTACGTTGGTGATGGCGCGACCGTAACAGCGGAAGATGTCGATGCCGTCGTCGGCGATGCCTCGGAACTTGGGTTGGACCAGATCGTTCATGCCGTGGCCAGCGGCAAGGCGGATGTGGCTCTGAGCGTCTGCGACCGTGCCGTGGCTTCTGGTGAATCGCCGCAGGTTGTGATTTTGGCGCTGCTACGTCATTTCATGCGGCTGCACATGCTTGCGGCGGCGGTGGCGGGAGGCAAGCCGCTCGAGGGTGCTATCCGTATGCTTCGGCCGCCGCTCCATTTCAAGCTGCAACCCCTCGTCCAGGCCGAAATACGGGCCTGGACAATAACCCGGCTGTCGCGGGCCATCGCACTCATCCAGCAGGGTGCGATGGCCGCTCGCCGATCTAGCCTGCTCGAGCGAGAGTTGACCGAGCGGCTGATTATCGATTTGTGCCATCTCTCCGCAGCACAGTGAGCCGCCTTACGCGGGCGGTTTGTTGGGCGGTGGTCCGTTGGGTCCAGGAG
>Ga0075021_10000121_pt1 | contig 40884 bp, 34 predicted proteins | sample ColStrG_CSR_2012_FD_72749 | JGI IMG/M metagenome (GOLD analysis project Ga0075021, IMG submission 72749) | Freshwater sediment microbial communities in response to fracking from Pennsylvania, USA - Cold Stream Run_MetaG_CSR_2012 | ecosystem: Environmental > Aquatic > Freshwater > Creek >...
GCATGATGGCGAGCCGCGCGCCGTCGCTGAAGGCAAGAACCGAGGCCTCCGGTCCGTCCAATCGCTCCTCGATCAAGACTTCATCGCCCGCCGGCCCAAAGGTCTTGTCCACGAGCATCTGGCGAAGAACGGTTTCGGCCTCAACCAGTGTGTCGGGCAGCACGACGCCCTTTCCCGCCGCGAGTCCGGAGGCTTTGATGACGACGGGATAGTCCAGCGAACGAAGATGCGTGAGTGCTGCCTCGATATCGCGAAATACCGCGAATCGCCCCGTGGGAATTGTGTGCCTGACCATGAAGTCCTTGGCGAAGGCCTTGGAGGATTCGAGCCGGGCGGCCGCCTGGCTGGGTCCGAAGCAGGCGATGCCGGCGGCGCGAAAGGCGTCGGCAAGGCCCGTGGCCAGCGGGGCCTCGGGACCGACGACGGCGAGGGTGATCTTTTCGCGCAGCGCAAAGTTGACTAATTCCGCCAGATCGTCTTCGACAATCGCTACGTGGTGAACAGGTGTACTGCTCCTCCCACTAATTTCCATCGTGCCGCCATTGCCTGGCGCGATCCAGAGTTTGCGGACAGATGGCGAGCGCGCCAACGCCCACGCCATCGCATGTTCGCGTCCACCGCGCCCGACCAGCAATAGGTTCATGGCAGCGTCTCGCCCGGCCACTTCTTCTCCCTCTCAGCTTCGCGTCTTTTCGCGATGGGGAGGGTAGGGGTGACGGGCAGCCAAGAAATAGGGGTCAGACCCCTTTCGAGCGATGGCGCGAGACATCCGAATGGGGTCTGACCCCTATTTCGCCTCCGCCACGGCTTGCGTCCGCCCCTCACCCAAACTTTCTCCCCCGGAAATGCGGGGGAGAAAGGACAAGAACGTGCCTGCAATCTCACCGGCTTCACGTGCCCTGACCCCACATGCTCTCGAAGCTGAGCTTCTCGTTGTCGCCCAGCTGCGCCGCGACATCCAGCGCCAGCGGATAGTCGCCCGTGAAGCAGGCGCTGCAATGGCCGCAACCAGGCCGCTTGACCTCGGCCACGGCCCTCATCATGGCATCGTGGGAAAGATAGGCCAGGCTGTCGGCGCCGATATGCGCGCGGATCTGCTCGACTGTCATCTCGTGGGCGATCAGCTCGCCGTGGCCCGCCATGTCGATGCCCATGAAGCAGGGGTGGCGCACCGGCGGCGAGGAGACGCGCACATGCACCTCCTTGGCGCCGGCATCGCGAATGAGCCGCACGATCGGGCCGACGGTGTTGCCGCGCACGATCGAATCGTCGATCAGGATCACCCGCTTGCCCGCGAGATTGGCTGTGAGCGGATTGAATTTGAGGTGGATGCCCGCCTTGCGCAGCTGATCGTCTGGCTGGATGAAGGTGCGGCCAATATAGCGGTTCTTGGTCAGACCCTCGCTGAACGGGATGCCGGAAGCCTGCGCGTAGCCGATGGCCGCCGGGGTCGCGCTGTCAGGCACGCCGATCACCACATCGGCCTCGACTGGCGACTCCTTGGCCAGTGCCGCGCCCAGCCGCTGGCGCACGCCGTGGATGACCTGGCCCTCCAGCAACGTGTCGGGCCGCGCGAAGTACACATACTCGAACACGCACAGCGCGGGCCGTCGCGGCGGCTCGGCACCCACAAGGGAGGTCACACCCTTGGCGTCCAGCCGCAGCACCTCGCCGGGCTTTGCCTCGCGCACGAATTCGGCGCCGATGGTACCGAGCGCACACGATTCCGAGGCAACGACATGCCCCTTGCTACCGTCCTCGGCGGTGACCACGCCCAGGCAAAGGGGACGGAGTCCGAGCGGGTCACGAGCCGCGAAGATGGCATCGCGTGTGAGAATGACCAGCGAATACGCTCCTTCCGCTTGGGACATGAAGGCACGGATGCGATCCTCCCAGTCCGGCTTCAAGGATGCCGGGCTCACAGGTGGGGCCGCCAGCATCTGCACGATGACTTCGCTGTCGGACGATGAGGAAAGGCCGACGCCGCGCTCCAGCAATTGCTTGCGCAGCTTGGCCGCATTGGTCAGGTTGCCGTTATGGCCGACGCCGAGCGGCCCGTACATGCTCTCGATGAGGTACGGCTGTGCGTTGCGCAAGTGCGATGAGCCAGTGGTGGAATAGCGGTTGTGGCCGATGGCCAGATGCCCTTTCAGCGGCCTCAGCCGCTCCTCATTGAACACCTGGGCCACCAGCCCCATGCCCTTGTGGACATAGGCGGAACGCCCGTCGCTGGTGGCGATGCCGGCGCTCTCCTGGCCGCGGTGCTGCAACGCATACAGTGCAAAGAACGTCTGCCGCGCCACGTCCATGCCCGGTGCGTAGATGCCGAAGACACCGCAGGCTTCGCGCGGCCGGTCCATATCATCAGTCATCATCGGAAAGACTCCAGGGACCTGGCGATGCGCGGGCTGGCGGGAAGGGGGGCGGGCACGAAGGCGCGGCCAGTCAGGCGTTCAAAGACGGATATGTAGCGGGCGGCCAGTTCGGCGACGAAATGGGGCGGCAGCGGCGGGATTGCGCCGTCGCCGCGATAGCCTTGCGCCGCGAACCAGAGGCGCAGGTGCTCCTTGTCATAGCTCTCGGGCTCGACGCCCGGAACTTGCGGCGCGGCACTCCAATAGCGGCTGCAATCAGGTGTATGCACCTCATCGATCAGCGCCAGCTTGCCGCCGATCAGGCCGAATTCGTATTTGGTATCAACCAGGACGAGCCCGGTGGCCTTGGCGCGCTCCTGCCCGCGTTTGAAGCAGGCGAGCGCGGCGCGGCGCACGTCTGCCCACACAGCGGCTGTGACCAGCCCGCGCGAAACCACTTCAGCCTCGGTCAGCCGCTCGTCGTGCTCGCCCGCCGCAGCTTTGGTGGTGGGAGCGATGGCTGGTTCGGGCAGAAGATCGTTCTTCTTGAGTCCCTTCGGCAGGTCGAGGCCATAGGGGCGCTTCACGCCCTGCTCGTACAGGGTCCACAGCGCCGTGGACGTACTGCCCGTTATGTGACCGCGCACGACCACCTCGACGGGGAGAGCTGTTGCCTCGCGGGCGATGGTGACATTGGGGTCGGGCATGGCGATCAAGTGGCTCGGCACAATGTCGGCCAACTGTTCAAACCACCAGGCGCTGAGCTGGTTGAGCACCTGACCCTTATAGGGGATGGCGCCGACCACGCGGTCGAAGGCGGAAACCCGGTCGGTGGTGATCAGCACACGCTGGCCGCCGCGCAGATAGAAATCGCGCACCTTGCCCTCGTGCCGCTTCCCGAGGCCCGGCAGGTCAACGCGGGTGAGCGCGTTCGGCACGGCGGCGATGAGTTCTGCGGTGGTCAGCATGATGGGCTAGACCTCCCCGGCATATCGTATGCCGTTCCTGAACAGGGTGAGGCCGGAGCGTCCGGCGACGCCGCGATGAAATTCTGGGTGCTGCTCGGGCCGCACGTGGTTTTCGGGGTGCGGCATCAGGCCGAGCACGTTGCCCTTGGCGTTGGTGATGCCGGCGATGTTGCCGACTGAGCCGTTGGGGTTGTGCGGATAGCCGGCGCGGGTGCCGCTGGCGTCCACATAGCGCAGGGCCACGCCGCCGCGCGCTTCGATGGCTTTGAGCGTTGCGTCGTCGCGCGCCACGAACTGGCCTTCGCCGTGGGCGACGGGGCAGAAGATGGGTTCTTCAAGACCCTTGGTGAAAACGCACGGGCTCGCCGGGTCCGGCTCCAGATGCACCCAACGGCATTCGAAATGGGCGCGCTCGTTGCGGGTGAGGGTGGCGACCGGTTTGCCCGGCTCGCCGTCGCCCGGCAGCAGGCTCGACTTAACGAGCGCCTGGAAGCCGTTGCAGATGCCAAGCACCGGCTTGCCAGCCGCCACGAACGCATCGAGCGCCTCGCCGAGCCGGTGCCGCAGCGTCACCGCCCACAACTTGCCCGCGCCGAGGTCGTCGCCGTTGGAAAAGCCGCCGGGCAGGATAAGCATCTGGTAGGTGCTCAGTGTGCGTTCTCCCGCGATGAGTGCGTTGACATGCACGATCTCCGGCATGCCGCCCGCAAGCTCGATGGCCGCGGCGACATCGCGGTCGCGATTGGAGCCGGTGGCCGAGAGGATGATGACGCGCGGTTTGGCGGCCATGTTATGCCGCCTCCGTCAGATGGCCACGGAAGGCTTGGGCGAGGGCGGAGAGTGTCGTATCAATCACGGTTCGCTTACCCGCCGCAATCTGCACGGACTGTTTGTCGGTGACCTGGCCAATTCGCGCGATTGGCTGGCCGGCCAGCGCGCGCTCGAAGGTGGCGGCATTGTGCGGCGCGACTTCGACAATCAGGCAGCCAAGCCCCTCGGCGAAGGCAAGCGCGTCCGCTGGCTGTGCGTTGCCGAGGTCAACGCACGCGCCGAGCCCGCCGCTGATCGCCATTTCGGCGATCGCGAGGGCCGCTCCGCCCTCGGAGCAGTCGTGGCAGGCGGCGGCGTGGCCGTTGGCGATGGCAGCGTGCAAGGCGCGGTAGAGGGCAAGCGCGCCAACGGGGACACGATGTTCATATTCGGCGCCCGGGACACCCGCCGATCCACCATCGGCCTGGCCGCCGAATATGAACATCGTGTCCCCGTTCCCGAGCAGATAAATGGCGTTCCCCGCCTTCTTGAAATCCATTGTCACCGTCCGCGTCACGTTCGGCACGATGCCCATCGCGGAAATCAATAACGTGCCCGGAATCGCGTGCTTCTTGCCATCGGCTCCCAGGAACTCATTGTTGAGACTGTCCTTACCCGACACGAACGGCGTGCCGTAGGCAATCGCCGCGTCGTGGCAGCCCTCGCAGCAGCGGACAAGCGCGCCCAATCGATCAGAGAGCCGCGGATTGCCCCAGCAGAAATTGTCGAGGATGGCGATCTGGTCCGGGTCCGCGCCGACGGCCACGCAGTTGCGCACGGCTTCGTCGATGGCGGCCCAGGCCATGGCGTAGGGGTCGAGCTTGCCGAGCGCGACATTCATCCCGACACTGAGCGCCACGCCGCGCTTGGAGCCGGTGCGCGCCACATCCTGCGGCCACAGCACAGCGGCGTCGGACGGGCCATCGCGGCCGGGGCCGACGAACGGCTTTACCACCGTCGCGCCCTGCACCTCGTGATCATAACGGCGGACCACATCCTCGCTGGAGCGGGTGCCGGGGCGTGACAGGAGCGCGAGAAGATCGGGTGTGAGGTCGCGCAGAATGGGGTCAGACCCCTTTCGAGGGGGGTGCCCAACTGTCGAAAGGGGTCTGACCCCATCCTGCGCTTTGGGCGGCGACCATTCCGCCACCAGCTCCATGCGCGGAATGCCCTCGTTCAAAAACTCCGTGGACAGGTCGCCCACCTCGGTGCCGTCCCAGAGCAGCCTGATCCGCTTGTCGCCGGTGAACTCGCCGAGCGCCGTCACGTCGATGTCGAGCCCATCGCAGATTGCTTTCAGCCGTGGCCAAAAAGCCGGCGGGATGGCCAGCACTATGCGCTCCTGCGCCTCGCTCAGCCACACTTCCCACGGGCGAAGCCCTGCATATTTCAGCGGCACGCGGTCCAGATGCACCACCGCGCCGAGCTCCGCCGCCATCTCGCCGATGGAGGAGGACAATCCGCCCGCACCGCAATCGGTGATCGCCGTGTACAGCTTTTCGTCGCGCGCGATCATCACGGCTTCGAGCGCCTGCTTCTCGTGGATCGGGTGGCCGATCTGCACGCTGCTGCCGGCAATAGCCGCCGTCTCGACGCCCATTTCCATCGAGGAAAACGTCGCCCCGCCGATGCCGTCGCGCCCCGTGCGCCCGCCGACTACGACCACCAGGTCGCCGGGATTGGCGGCGCGGGGATGCGCGCCGACGGGCACGATGCCGAGGCAGCCGCAGAACACCAACGGATTGGCGGTGTACCCCTCGTCATAGCAGAACGCGCCGTTGACGGTGGGGATGCCCATTTTGTTGCCGTAGTCCTCGATGCCGTGCGTCACGCCTTCGGCGATGCGGGCGGGGTGCAGCACGCCGGCGGGCAGCGATGCGGGGTCGGTGTCGGCGGGCCCGAAGCAGAGCACGTCGGTGTTGGCGATGGGGCGGGCCGAAACGCCGATGACGTCGCGCACCACGCCGCCGACGCCGGTGTTGGCGCCGCCGAACGGCTCCAGCGCGCTCGGGTGATTGTGGGTCTCGACCTTGAAGGCGAGGTCGAACTCGTCCGTGAACGCAACCACGCCCGCGTTGTCGATGAAAGCCGAGCGCACCCAGGGCTTGTTGATATTCTCGGTCGCCGCGCGGATGTAGGATTTCAGCAGCCCGTCGATGATGCGCGGCTTGCCGCCGTTTTCCGAATATCTGATCCGTGCCCGGAACGTCTTGTGGACGCAGTGCTCGGACCAGGTTTGTGCCAGCATTTCGATTTCCGCGTCGGTGGGATCGCGTTCCTCCGTGCGGTAGTACAACTGGATGGCGCGCATCTCGGCGAGATCGAGCGCGAGGCGGCGCGATTTGCTGATGGCGAGCAGCCGATCGTCGCTGGCGCCGCGAAGCAGGATGGTCTCGACCGCCGGGCCGCTCGCGGGCGATTCGCGCAGGAATGGCGCGGCAATGGATGCATCCAAAGCGTAGGTCTGGACGACGCTGTTGATGATCAGCCGCTCGGCAACCAGTTTGACCTCGGCAGCCGTAAGTGCGCCATGCAACACATACCGCTGACCAACAGCGATCTGGCCCAATCGACCAATGCCGATGACCTGGGCGCCCGCCCGCAGACTCTCGGCCGCGCTGTCGGTGACCCCAGGCAGCAGCGTGACTTCGATCGCGTGCGTTCCCGCATCCCGAGGCGAACTTGAATCGAGCCAAGTCTGCTCAAGAATATCGTCCACCAGAAGCGTATCGACCAGCCGCCGCAGTTCGCGATCCGGAATATCACAATCGATGAAATACAGATCGGCAACCGCGACGCCTGCCAATCCGCGTAAGCCCGTCTGCGTGATTTGGTCGGCAAGCTTCTCGCCGCGCGTGTCACGTCGTCCAGGCTTCGTGCCGACCTCGATCCGGTGGATCATCCAAGCTCCTGACCGCACTGGCAGAATCGGAAACGGGCGCGTCGGCCGGTGCCGTATCGGCCCGCCCGCCGTTCATGGTTGGCATCTACAAGGCAAACGTGCTGCGCTGCAACAAATTTACGTCACAGAACCGCAATGTCCGCTGAGTCGGCAAGGTGCCGGTCCACAGCAAAATCTGGGTCACACCCGCAGGCCGCGCAATCTCTCGGGCAATTGCGCGATCACTTCCACGCCGGCATTGGCGAAAGCGATGCGGATGTGAGTGTCCTGCGCCGGGCCAAAATAAGTGCCCGGCAATGTCAGCACCCCGCGCGAGGTGGCAAGGGTCTCGGCGACCCGGATCGAGGACGTGCCGGGGAACGGATGGCGGACATAGGCAAAGTAGGCGCCAAGCGAGGACACGCGCCAGTCATTGAGGCCATCGAGCGCGGCCCGGCACGCCGCGCCCCGGCGGTTGATTTCGGCGCGGGCTTCGGCCCGCCAATCCTGCAGATTGCCGATACCCCAGGCGACAGCCGCCTGGCTCGGGCGCGGCGGGTTGATGATCATTGTGTCCAGCGCCTTCTCCAGCTCGGGCACGATCTTGGCGCCCGCAGTGATCGCGCCGAGGCGGTGGCCGGGAATGCAATAGGCCTTGGAGAACGAGTAGAGTTGCAGGACGTGGCCATGCCAGTCGCGGCGGTTGAACAGCTCATGCGGACGGCTGTGGCCCGCCGGCAGGAAATCGCGATAGGTCTCATCGATCACCAGCCATATCTTGCGGGCCTCGGCCAGGTCGGCGAATCTTGAGATGATCGCGGGCGGATAGACGGCCCCGGTGGGGTTGTTGGGCGTTACCAGCACGATGGCACGTGTGCGAGCATCAATCAGCCCGGCGGCGATTTGCGGGTCCGGCACGAATCCCGCCTCCGCGCTCAGCGGCAGAACGCGCGTTTCGATGCCAAGCATCTGCAAGGCCATGTGGTGGTTGAAGTACCACGGAGCGGGCAGCAGCACGTTGTCGCCGGACTTGGCAAGCGCGAGCATCGAGACAAAAAACGCGAGATTGCAGCCCGTGGTGACAACCACCTCGCCCTCGCTGATGGCCGCGCCGTAGATCGCGGACTGCTCATTGGCGTAGGCTTTTCGCAACGGCTCGTCGCCCGAAATGGCGCCATAGCGCGCCCCGGCCGGATCGGCGGCCCCGTCGCCCAGACGTCTCAACATCTCAACCGGCGGCGGACTGCCTGGCGCTGCCTGCGCCATGTTAATGAGCGGCCCCGCCGCGCCGTCGTAACGCGCCGTCCAGGCATAGGCCTCGGGAATCGGCGGCGTGCCGGTGTCGATGAGATTGGGATTGAGGGACAAGGGCAATGGAAACCTGAACGAGGGAGGGTACCCCACTAAACCATGGAGCGATGGCAGCATTCAATCGCCGTCAGCTCTCAAGGAGGCCGCAGCCAAACATCTTGCACGTCCTGGCCGGTATTGATCGCCACCCTCAAAAAACTTCTGTGCTCAGTCTTTTGCCACGCTTTGTCGACGTTACGTGGTAGTATCTAATTCGTGAATATCAGGGGGCGGCGTCGGATGAAGTCCACCGGATCGTCTCGCCGGGAAAGTGACGCCAGATCGCGCAGGGCGACAGGTCCTGGTTCAGGCTCGAAGCAAAACCAAGTTTACCAATCGCTGCGTCAGCGGATCCTGACGGGTGGGATTTTGCCGGGCCGGCCGGTGACGTTGCGTGGTATCGCCCAGCAGCTGCGGGTGAGCGTGATGCCGGTGCGCGAGGCGGTCCGTAGGCTCATTGCCGAGCGAGCGCTGGAGATGCGTGACAACCGGCGTGTCTGCGTGCCGGCCATGACTCCAGGCAAGTTCGATGAGATCGTGTTTGCCCGCTGCCATCTGGAGCCCGAGCTGGCATTGCGGGCATTGTCGCGGATGGATGACACGGCGATGGCCGAGATCGACGCGATTGACGTGGCAATGGAGCAGGCAAGGATCGCGGGCGATGTCGAAAATTACATGCGCGGCAATCTCGATTTTCATTTCGCGATCTACCGCTTGTCTGGGGCCGGAACCTTGCTGGCATTGACCGAGAGCATCTGGCTTCAGTTCACGCCCTTCATGCGGCTGGCCTATGGCCGGTTTGGCACAGCTGATCTCAGACCCCGCCATCCAGGCGTCCGCCAAGCGATCCGGTCCGGCAAGGGCAAAGCGCTGTCCGAAGCCATCCGGGTCGACATCTTGAACGGAATGCGGCTGACAGGCGAATTGGCATTTGCCGGCACCGAGATGGTGCAGCCAGCGCATTCCGAATTAGGCCCCAAGCGCAAATCGAAGCCTTAAGGGGGCGGTTACCTTCGCCGCTGATCCATGAGCCTCATTGCCTAGTGCGGGCGGAGGCCAGCGTGCCCACGAGCGCCCGCTGTTAACCTGCCGTTCACTCCGCCGCCACGCGGCCAACGCGATTGCGCCCCAAGCCTGCTGCGATCGGCGCGTAGCCTGCGTTAACCAAACGTTAGGACTGTCGGGCGCAAATGGCGGCCATGTGGCGTAAATATGGTTACCGCGTTCTCACCCTGACGGCTGCGCTTGCGCTGGCAAGCTGCGCCTCCACCCCCTATTTCGTGGCCCATGACGAGCCCTGGCGGCGGGACGTCGAGATCTCGTGCCTACGCGCCGGCGCGGTACAGGAGAGCGCGTTCATCGCGGGGCGAAGCTCGCTTGGCGGCGGCGACGGCTATTGCGGCGCGGTACACCCATTTGAGGTTTCGGCGGTTGGCAACGGCGCTGTTGGCTTGAAACCCAGCGCAATGGTTCAATGCGCGATGGTGCCCGCGCTGGATGTCTGGACGGACCGGGTCGTCATCCCCGCCGCCCACGCCGTCTATGGTCTAGGTGTTGCCCAGATGAAGGTGCTCTCGTCCTACTCTTGTCGGCCCATGAACAATATTCCTGGCGCCAATCTGTCCGAGCATGGACACGCCAACGCGGTCGACATTGGTTCGTTCACGCTGACCGATGGGCGCGTGATTTCGGTGCTGGCGGGATGGAACGGCTCGGCCGCGGACCGGCGTTTCCTGCGCCTGGTCCACGACGGGGCGTGCGAAGCCTTCACGACGGTGCTCGGGCCGGAGGCCAATGCCTATCACCGCGATCACTTCCATCTCGATCTGATGCAGCGTCATACCGGGAACTGGATTTGCCAGTGAGACCACCGCGCTAGTCCGGCCGCCCTAGTAACCGCCCTGCCACGGCGTCGAGCTTGCGTACCAGGTCGGGATCGCGCTTGTCCGGCGGCGTCATGATCGCGACGTCGAGCGCCCGGTCCGAGCCGATGGGGCAGGGCTCGTGTTCCTTGGGGAAATCGCGGGCGACGCGCGCGATCAGGCGCTGGGCCTTGCTGGCGTTCTCGGTCAGCACTTTGATGACGGCGGCGACATCGACATCGGCGTGCTCGGAATGCCAGCAGTCGTAGTCGGTCACCATCGCGATGGTCGCGTAGCAGATCTCGGCCTCGCGGGCGAGCTTGGCCTCGGGCATGTTGGTCATGCCGATGACCGAGCAACCCCAGGAGCGGTAAAGATTGCTCTCGGCGCGGGTGGAGAACTGCGGACCCTCCATGACCATGTAAGTGCCGCCGCGGGTGTGCGGGATGCCTTCGGCCTCGGCCCCCTGAGCGATGCGCGATGAAAGGCCGGGGCTGATCGGGTCGGCCATCGAGACATGGGCGACGCAGCCCTTGGAAAAGAAGCTCTTCGGGCGCGCGAACGTGCGGTCGATGAACTGGTCGATGAGCACGAAATGGCCGGGCGCCAGCTCTTCCTTCAGCGAACCGCAGGCTGAAATAGAGATGAGATCGGTGACGCCGACACGTTTCAGAATGTCGATGTTGGCGCGATAATTGATGTCCGACGGCGAAACCCGATGGCCCTTGCCGTGGCGCGGCAGGAACACGATCTCGGTGCCCTCGATCTCGCCGAATTTCAGGTCGTCCGAGGGTACGCCCCAGGGCGAGTGGATGCGCTGCGAGCGGGCGGATTTCAGCCCCGGAAGATCGTAGAGACCGCTGCCGCCGATGATGCCGAGAACCGCCTTGGTCATGGGTCTGCCCGCTCCTTCAAGCACGTGGGACGATTGTCCTTCTAACTTGAATGTCTGCTATCGCCCAAGCGGATTTGGGCCTAGATTCCTGGCGGGTGGTGGATTGGGGCAACATTTGATGGAGGCTTCCAATGGCGCATTACATTCAGCTCGTCAATTTCACTGATCAAGGCATTCGGAACGTCAAGGACACGACCAAGCGAGCCGACGCCTTCAAGGAGGCAGCGAAGGCCGCGGGCATCACGGTAAAGGACATTTACTGGACGCTTGGCGCCTATGATCTGGTGTCCATTGTCGAGGCCAAGGATGAGATGGCGCTCGTCGCGCTTGGGTTGACGCTCGGCAAGGGCGGCAACATCCGGACCCAGACGATGAGGGCGTTCACGCAGGTCGAAATGGGCCAGATACTGACCAAAGTGATGTAGATCCGGGCCTCAGATGCCGATGGCCGGCGCGAAGGCCGGCCATCGTCTCAACGCCCCCTTGAACATGCGAACCTAGTGTAGCCGGGCCCAGATCTGGCGCTTGGCGAGCCATAATAGGCCGGCCAGAATGACGAGATAGATCATCATTCTGAGTCCGACGTCCTTGCGCTCTTCCAGGGTTGGATCGGCGGTCCACATCAGGAACGCCGATACATCGCGGGCATACTGATCGACCGTCGCCGGGGTTCCGTCGGTGTACTGCACCTGGCCATCGGAGGCCAAGGGTGGCGGCATGTGGATCTGGTGGCCAGGGAACGCCTCGTTGTAATAGAGGCCCTCGGCCAGCGCATTGCACTCGTCGGGCTTGGGTTTGCCGTCGTCGCCGGGCTCGCCGGGGCTCAGGCTGGCGCAACGCAGCGAATCCTTGGTTGCCTGAGCCTCGGGCAACTGGGTCAAGTGGCCATTGGCGTCCTTGGCGTAAGCCGGTGCCTTGTCGTGGAAGCCGGTCAGGATGGCGTGGATGTAGTCAGGCCCGCTTTCCTGGTAGCCGTGTGCGATCTCATTCAACCAGTGGATCGGGGTCAGGAAGATGGGCAGGTCCACGGCGGCACTGCGGGCCCTGGCCATCAGCGATAGGTCCGGCGGAGCGGAGCCCCCGTTGGCGGCCTTGGCGGCGGCTTCATTGGGGAACGGCGACTTGAAGGCGTCGGCGAGCTGGGCGGGCCGCTTGGCCGGATTGCCACTCGCATCGACCGCATCGTCAAATTTCACATCCTTGATGATCGTCTTGACCTGCCCCTCGGTGAAGCCAGGCCCGCCTGGCTCGTCGAGGTTGCGGTATTTCATCAGCCGCAGCGAATGGCAGTTGGAGCAGACTTCCTGATAGATCTTGAAGCCGCGCTGGAGCTGCGCCTTGTCGTAAGCCCCGGTCATGCCCGCGAAGGTCCAGGTTTGGCGTGGGATCGTCATATCCTGGGCGACCGCCAGATTGGGTGCGAGCAGGCCACCCGCCGCCGCGACCATGACGGCCCTGCGGGCCCAAATAGGCCCACCCTTGATTGTGGTGGCAAACATTGTTGTCACGACTCCTTCTGGGGTCTCGTCTTGCTCGTTGGTTTGACTGGAGCCCTAGCGTTTCTCGGCCGATGCCGTGGCCCCGGCCGGCGCGCCGCCGCCCGACCCCAACACCGATTCGGTGATCGAATTGGGCATCGGCAGCGGCGTCTCGACGAGGCCAAGCATCGGCAGCAGAATGATGAAATAGGCAAAGTAGTAAACCATGAAAATACGTGACCAGAACACGTACCAGCCCTCCGGCGGCTTGCCGCCGAGGTAGGTCAGACCGATGAACGAGATCACGAACAGCCAGAAGCACCACCGGTAGGCCGGACGGTACTTCGCCGAGCGGACCGGCGAGGTGTCAAGCCAGGGCACGAAGAACCACAAGACAATGGATAGCGCGAAGAAGATCACGCCGAACAGCTTGCTGGGGATCGAGCGCAGGATGGCGTAGTAGGGCCGGAAATACCATTCTGGAGCGATCTCGGCCGGGGTCTTGAGCGGATTGGCCTGTTCCGAGTTGGCCGGGTCGGCGAGATAGAACGGCAGATAGAACACGAACCAGGCAAACAGCAGGACAAACACGCAAAGCGCGAAACCGTCCTTGACCGTCATATAAGGATGGAAAGGAACAGTGTCGCTGTCCTTCTTGACCATCAAGCCGGTTGGATTGTTGTTGCCGTTGACGTGCAGCGCCCAGATGTGCAGCACGACCAGCCCGGCGATAGCGAACGGCAGCAAATAGTGCAGGCTGTAAAGCCGGGTGAGGGTTGCTGGATTGACGGAATAGCCGCCAAGAACCTGCTCCAGCAGCCAGGTGCCAAGGCCCTTGATCAGCTCATCAAACGCGGTGATCAGGTTGGTGATGACCGTGACACCCCAGAAGCTCATCTGACCCCAGACCAGCGAATAGCCCATGAAGGCCGTCGCCATCATCAAGGCGTAGATCAACATGCCAAGGATCCACAGGACTTCGCGCGGCGCCTTGTAGGATCCGTAGAAGAGCCCGCGGAACATATGGATATAGACGGCGACAAAGAACATCGATGCGCCGACCATGTGGATCGGCTGGATGAGCCAGCCAAAGCCCACATCGCGGCGGATGTGCTCGACCGAATCAAAGGCCAGGCCGGCATCGGGAATGTAGTGCATGGCCAGCACGATGCCGGTGACGATCTGGGTTACCAGACAGAAGGTGAGGATGCCGCCGAACGTCCAGAGATAGTTGAGGTTGCGGGGGGTCGGGAAGGTGAGGAAATCCGCACCCAGGCGGCCAATCGGCAGCCGCTCGTCCATCCAGCGCCCAAGTCCGGAATTCGGCTTATAGGAGGATTCATGAGACATGGTGGTGTCCTCTCAGCCGATTTTTATTTTGGTGTCGGTCAGGAAAGCATACGGCGGCACGTCAAGATTGCGCGGCGCCGGGCCTTTGCGGATGCGCCCGGATGTGTCGTACTGCGAGCCGTGACACGGGCAGAACCAGCCGCCGAATTCGCCCTTCTTCTCGCCCAGGTTCTGCCCTCCCGGGATGCAGCCCAAATGCGTGCAGATGCCCACCAGAACCAGCCACTGGTCCTTGCCGGCCTTAACCCGGTTCTTGTCGTTGGCATCGGAATCATCGGGCAGATCGGCGTTTTCCGCCCGGGGGTCCTTGAGTTCGCTCATGGGTACTGCTCGTGCCGCATCGACCTCGGCCTTGGTGCGGTGCCGGATGAAGATCGGTTTGCCGCGCCATGAAACGGTGATGGCCTGGCCTTCCTTGATCGGCGAGAGGTCAACATCGATGGGTACGCCGGCAGCCACCGTACTTGCATCCGGGCTCAACTGCGCCAGCATCGGCCAAAGCGCTGTCGCTCCGCCAACCAGCGCCCAGCTGCCAGCCATGATCGTGAGAAAGTCGCGGCGCGAGTGCTCGTCATCGTGGCCGGTTGCCGAACCGGACGGCATCGCCGGTGCTGTCTGAGCTGCCAAGGCTGGTCTCCTTAACCTTCAAAGCGCCGTTGCGCCCGATTTAGACGTTTGCCGTACGGCCAACCACCGTCGCGGGTGATCTCGTGGCGCCGACAGAGTTCAAATCGGCTGCAATATGTCAGGGTTGGCCGCCCCACGCACGCGACTCGGAGCGGCAATTGACGCGACCTTTTGCCGTCGGGTCGTTGACGGCTCAAGTTCGCCTAGTGCTGTGTGTTGGCACATCGCCTTGACGCTGAGAATGCGGCGGGATGACCTTGGCTGGGCCAGCTCCAAATCAGCCCCCTCGCTGCGATTGACCCGGCACGGGGCGACCGATATATGCTGGCCCGCAGCCCGCGTGCGCTTTACGTTCCGCAGGCGGCGCGACGCTACGAGCCACCGAAATCAATCATCGAGGTGCGAGCCGGTCCCTCATGGACCGCCGTGACCCCCACTTTGGAGACTGGAATGGCCAACACCAAGTCGGCAAAAAAGGCAGCCCGCCGAGCAATCAAGCGCACCGCTGTCAACAAGAACCGGCGGGGTGCCATGCGCACCGCCGTGCGCAAGGTCGAGGATGCGATCGCCACGGGCGATGCCGTCAAGGCCGCCGAGGCGCTCAAGGTCGCCGAACCCAAGCTGGCGCGGACGGCCCAGAAGGGTCTTGTCCACAAGAACACCGCCGCCCGCAAGGTTTCCCGGCTGACGGCCCGGATCCGCAAGCTCGCCAAGTAAGGCCGGGAAACCGGCCTCGATCAGCGGGCAGGCAAGTAATCTGACCCTGTTGCATACTCGTCACAATCGTTGCCCGCCAATCTTCCAGCCGAAGCTGTCGCCGGGTTCTCTGAATCGTCACAGAGTCAATAACTTGGATGTCCGCGATTGAGTCCCAAGTGATGCGGGTTTGGTCAGTTTGGCTGTCCTAGGCGGAACCGAAATATTCGCCTGTTTATCACAGTACGGATAAATCAACCGGCGATGCCGGATCGACGGAAAAAGCCGTTGCTATCAAGCAGTTTATCCACCGGTTTGACCGACGATCCACACCCAGAAACGAACTCATGCTGAGCATAGTTTTTGCCGGCCAACCCGATTTGCCTTTCGAACCGGCTTGATGCTAGTTCATGTCCAGCGGGGCGATGAGCCCAACGGCTTCTGAAGTTCTTCTGATCTCAGGATCATGGCTGCCGATACGCCTGCGAAGCGTGGAGGTGCCAAACGAAGGACGAAAGAGGCTTGGTAAGAGTTGAGTATCGTTACGGGGCCGGCCGAGGGCGTCAGCCAGCTTTGTAGTGTCAGCTGTCGAAAGAGTGTCGCCGATTGCGTTAGTCGCGGCATTCGATTGGGTTCAACGTTTGCGTCGGAGAGCTGTGTGTTGCAAGAGCAGTCGAGGCTTGCGGTCGACAATGTGCCGGTGACTGAGGCTTGGGAGCGTCTGAAGAGTGACCCCAAGGCTCAACTGGTCGATGTGCGGACCAAGGCAGAGTGGAATTTCGTCGGCGTCCCTGATTTGACGTCGATTGGCCGCTCCGCGATTTTGATTGAATGGCAAACATACCCGCAAGGGACCACTTCCGCGGATTTCGTGGAACGCTGCGCGGATGCGCTTCGTGGCACCGGTGTTGATTCTGGCACCGATGTTTTCTTTCTGTGCCGCTCGGGCGCCCGCAGTCTGAGCGCGGCCAGGGCCGTGGCCGCCGCGGGCTTGGCGAAATGCCACAACATCGCTGAGGGTTTCGAGGGGGCGCTCGATGATCATCGGCACAGGGGTGCCGAAGGATGGAGAGCGGCCGGCTTGCCCTGGCATCAGGGTTAGGCGGCCACGGGCATCCCCATTTTGGGATGCCGACCTGCCGACGAAACGCAGGTTGGTCTGATTCCAGTGTGTTTACTGAGTAACGAGGTGGGTTCGCTTGGACGGGCGAACCCGGAGGGCCCGTTGCTTGGTTCGATTGTTGGCCGTCCGTACAGTGGGGTAAGGATATGCACGTCGATGACAAGAACGTACTGATTCCGTCGGCCGCCGTGGCATCCGAGATCGGGCCGCGGATCGCGCTCAAGGATCCCCTTGAATCCCGATGGGACCGCGTCAGGACCCGCCTGCGCCGGCAGCTTGGCGATGAGGTCTATACAAGCTGGTTCGCTCGCGTTGAGCCAGTATCGATGGAGGGTGGCACGGCAACCCTGTCGGTTCCCACTCTCTTCCTCAAGAATTGGATTCAGAGCCACTACGCCGACATGCTGAAGGAGTGTCTCAGCGCCGAAGTCGAGGCGACCGAGCAGATCACGGTCACGGTTCGTCCGGCCGGCAGGGCCGTGCGACAGGGCGAGGCCGAGGTCAGGCCCAGCAGCCAACCCACCCAGGCGCAGCGGCGGCCCTCGACTCGGGCAGGCACGATCGAATCCGCCGTTGGCGGCTCCGACGCGGCCAACGCCACCGACGCCGGTGGTTTCCAGGGTTCGCCACTTGACCGCCGCTCAACCTTCGACACCTTTGTCGTCGGCGCATCGAACAGGCTGGCGCAGGCCGCCGCCAAGCAGGTCGCCGAAACCGTTTTCGATCAGCCTCTGCGCTTCAACCCGCTGTGCATCCATTCCAATGTCGGGCTTGGCAAGTCCCATCTGCTGCATGCCATCGCCTGGGAGGTCAAGCGGCTCACCCCGAGCGCGCAGGTGCTCTATTACACGGCGGAGCGCTGGCGCTATAAGTTCGTTCACGCTCTTACCAGCAACAACTCAATTCCGTTCAAGGAGCGCATGAGGGGCATCGACATCCTTTTGCTCGATGACCTGGACTTCATGAAGGGCGAGGCGACCGAGCAGGAATTTGATCACACGATCAACGCCTTGATCGACAGCGGCAAGCAGATCGTCGTCGCCTCGTCGCGCGCGCCGATGCAGCACGAATCACTCGATCAACGTATGCGGTCACGCCTGTCGGGTGGCTTGGTGGTCGAGATCAGCCCGCTCGACTATGAATTACGGTTGAAGATTCTTGAGCGGCGTCTTGAGGAAAAGCGGGTCAATGAGCCCTCGTTCCATATCGGACGCGAGGTACTCGAATTTCTTGCCGAGAAGCTGACTGAGAGCGGCCGCGAACTCGACGGCGCCATCACCCGGCTGCACGCGACCTGTCATTTCGGCGGCGCGCCAATCACCGTCGAATCGGCCGAGCACATCATTCGCGACCTGATGCGGGGCATCGAGCCGAGGCGCATAAAGGTCGAGGACATCTTGCGCGTCGTCTCCAAGCATTTTGGGGTCAGCAAGCATGACATCCTTTCGCAACGCCGGCACCGCTCGATCGTCTGGCCGCGCCAGGTTGGCATGTTCCTGGCCAAGGCCATGACGGCGCGTTCGCTGCCCGAGATCGGGCGCCGGTTTGGCGGCCGGGATCACACCACGGTCCTGCACGCCATTCGCAAGATCGAAGGCGAGCTCAAGGCCAGCTCGCGGCTGCGCGCCGAGATCGAGGATCTCAAGAAAATGCTGGCCAGCTGAGTCCAAGGACAATTTGACCCCGACGGGCCTCGGTTTTCGGCCCGAGGAACGCAATAGGGGTTAGCGGGGGAGCGCAAGCGCCGGCGGCAAGGGGTTGGGGGCGAACTTGCTCCGTGCCGTTCGGTTCTGCGCCGGGGAATGGGCCGGATTGCCACCTTCGGGCTGGTGCCGGTCCATTCTTTTGTTCGAGGGCGCCCAGTTGCCTCGGCTTGAGGCTTGGCCAGGACGCGGCGGCCTGCTAAACCCGACTCACCTGACCTCCTCCATTCGCAAACACTGGCAGTAGCCTTTTTGGGTTGGGTGTCAGTCGTCAGCGGGCACTCCCCAGTACCAGCTGATTGTGCAATTGTGTACGGCCGCGCGGAGGCGAAGTCGCCGTTTGCCGCTCCGAACGTTGAATGAAATGCGTCCAACCCCAAGGGTCCCTTGATGCGACTCCTGATCGAGCGAAGCGAACTGTTCCGTGCCTTGTCGCATGTGGCGAGCGTTGTGGAGCGCCGGACCACGATCCCGATCCTGTCCAATGTGCTGCTGCGCGCCACCGAGGGCGGCGCCTCCTTCAAGGGCACGGATCTGGAGCGAGAGGTTGTCGAGACCGCCGCCGCCGATGTCGGTCAGGCCGGCGCGGTCACCATCCAGGCCCACCTGTTGCACGACATCGTGCGCAAGCTCTCGGATGGCTCGCAAATCACCCTGGAAACTTCGGGCGGCGGGGAGCGACTGCAACTGTCCTGTGGCCACTCCCGGTTCCAGCTTCCCGCGCTTGCCGCCGACGAATTCCCCGATATCGGCGCCGGCGAGATGCCACACGAGTTTGAGCTGCCGGCCCACGAGCTGCGGCGCCTGATCGAGAAGGCGCGTTTTGCGATCTCCACCGAGGAGACGCGGTACTATCTCAACGGCATCTATCTGCATGTTGCCACCGTGGGCTCGGAGTCGATGCTGCGGGCCGTGGCGACCGACGGCCATCGTCTGGCCCAAATCCAGATGCGCGCACCCAAGGGTGCCGAAGCCATGCCCGGTGTGATCGTGCCGCGCAAGACCGTGAACGAAGTCCACAAGCTGCTTGAGGGCCAGGAGGACAACGTCAAGGTCGCGCTCTCGTCCACTCGCATCCAGTTCCGCACCGAGCACGTGGTGATGACCTCCAAGCTGATCGACGGGACGTTCCCGGACTATCAGCGGGTCATTCCGCAGGGCAACAACAAGGTGATGAATGTCGGCAATGCCGAGTTCGCCAGCGCCGTGGACCGTGTCGCCACTGTCTCGACCGAGCGCGGCCGGGCGGTGAAGCTGGCGATCGAGCGCGACAAACTGGTGCTGTCGGTGGTCAATCCCGACGGCGGCAGCGCCACCGAGGAAATCCCTGTCGACTACGACGCCGACAGGCTGGAGATCGGCTTCAACGCCCGCTATCTGCTCGACATCGCGGGCCAGCTCGAAAGCCCGACGGTGCGGTTCTTCCTGTCGGACGCAGGCTCGCCGACAACGGTGCGCGACGAGAGCGATGAACACGCACTTTACGTGCTGATGCCGATGCGGGTGTGAGCAACGGGCTCGGACATTGGGTCGAACGGCTGCAACTCGACAATTTCCGCAGCTATCACGCCCTCGATGTGACGCTCGGCCCGCAATCAGTCGTGCTGACCGGGCCGAACGGTGCGGGTAAGACCAATCTGTTGGAAGCCATTTCGCTGCTCGCGCCAGGTCCCGGCCTGCGCCGCGCGGCCTATGCAGACATGGCGCGGTCGGGTGGGCCAGGCGATTGGACGGTCAGTGCACTGGTCCGCGCCGGCGATCAATCGATCCGTGTGGGGACAGCCTCCGCCGCCACCGGCCGTCAGGTGCGGATCGATGGCGAAAACCGCAGCCCCGTAGCGCTCGCCGAGCATGTCGAAGTCTTGTGGCTGACCCCGGCGATGGACGGCCTGTTCACCGGTCCCGCGAGCGACCGCCGCCGCTTCCTCGACAAGCTCATCGCTGGCTTCGACCCGGCCTACCGAACGCGAATGGGGCATTTCGAGCGGGCTATGCGCCAGCGCAACCGGGCGCTGGAAGAAGATGGCACGTCCGCCGTCTTGCTCACCGGGCTCGAAATGCAGATGGCCGAACTCGGCGTTGCCATCGCCGCGGCGCGGAGAGATGCCGTGGCGCAACTCGCCGCGACGATCGCCGAGCGCACGATCGCCAAGCCGAACTCGCCCTTCCCGTGGGCGAATTTGGCATTGAGCGGCCGGCTCGAAGAGGGGCTGGCCTTGCACGCCGCTGTCGACGTGGAGGACGCCTACGCTCGCACGCTGCGGGAGTTTCGCGCGCGCGACCGGGCCGCCAGCCGGACGCTCGAGGGCCCGCATTTGAGCGACTTGGCCGTCGGGCATGGCCCCAAGGCGATGCCCGCGCGGCTGTGCTCGACCGGCGAGCAGAAAGCGCTTCTGGTCAACCTGGTGCTAGGCCATGGGGCGTTGCTGAAGATGCGGCGGGGCGGCCTGGCTCCCTTTCTGCTTCTGGACGAGATCGCGGCCCATCTCGACCGTGACCGCCGCGAGGCGCTGTTCGCCGAACTCGCGGGTCTCGGATCGCAGTCCTGGCTCACCGGCACGGATGCCGAGTCGTTCGCGCCATTGCGGTCGCGGGCCCAGTTCCTTGACGTTGGATCACTGGCGCGAGGTCAAATTCCATGACAGTCTCCGCGCGATCAGCGGCATGTCCAAGTCGGCTCGATGGCGAAATTGCTTTGGTTCGGGTGCTGAAGGAGACTCGCTGCTCCCTGTCCTTGCGGGGGAGAACAGAGGAAGGAGTCACCCGTGCCGAATGCGCTTGAAATCGGCCCCGCCGCAATCGATGCCTCCGCCGTTGCCATACTCGCGCACGGCCGTGGCGGTTCGCCCGAGGACATGGCGGAACTCGCGCGCCAGCTCGACCGCCCGCGTTTCCGGTTCGTGTTGCTGCGTGCTCCCAACCACACCTGGTACCCCAACCGGTTCACCGCACCGATCGCCAGCAACGAGCCATTCCTGTCGCAGGCACTCGCCGCATATGCGGCGGCCATCGAAGACGTGCTCGCGGCCGGTGTACCGCTTTCGCGGCTGGTTGTCGGCGGCTTCTCGCAAGGCGCCTGCCTCACCGGTGGCCTGCTTTGGCAGCGTTCGGCGCGCTATGGCGGCGTGGTGATGTTCACCGGCGGGCTGATCGGGCCTCCGGGAACCATTTGGCCGCCGCAGCCAGGATTGAAGGACGTGCCGGTGCTGCTGACCTGTGGCGATCGCGACGATTGGATCCCACTGCCGCGGGTCGAGGAGACCGCAAATGCCCTCGAGGCGAGTGGCGCACGGGTCCAAAAGCGCATCTATCCCGGCCGGCCGCACCTCATCAGCGATGACGAGATCGTCCTCGCGCGAGCTCTCCTGGACGGCGCCGCGGCGAGCTGATTCCCGGACTTTGGGTGGTGGTGGTTCCGTGCTATAACGAGCGTGCCCGCCGCAAGCCATTTTTTCCACTGAAATCAAGGTCAAATACCACCGGAATCCATTGCGGATTCGCTTCGGTCCTGGCCGCTGGCGTGCTATCAAATGAGGGTCAATTCCGGCCCCGATCGCGGCCACCCTGGAAAGCCATAATGAGCAAGAGCCAAGCGGCCAAGAAAGCCCCTGTCGAGAGCTATGACGAGGACTCGATCAAGGTTCTCAAGGGCCTCGATGCTGTTCGCAAACGGCCGGGCATGTATATCGGCGACACCGACGACGGTTCGGGCCTTCATCACATGGTTTACGAGGTGGTGGACAACGCCATCGACGAGGCTCTGGCGGGGCACGCCAACAGCGTGCTGGTGACCCTCAATCCCGACGGGTCCTGCACCGTTGAAGACAACGGCCGTGGTATTCCGACCGCCATTCACAAGGAGGAGGGCGTATCCGCGGCCGAAGTGGTGATGACCAAGCTCCACGCCGGGGGCAAGTTCGACCAGAACGACTACAAGGTGTCGGGCGGCCTGCACGGCGTCGGCGTCACCGTGGTCAATGCCCTATCGACCTGGTTGGACCTTACCATCTGGCGCGGCGATATTGAGCACTATATCCGCTTCCACGATGGCGTACCCCAGGCACCCCTCAAGGAGCTGGGGCCGGCCAATGGCAAGCGCGGCACCCGTGTCAGCTTCCTGCCCTCGACAGGTACATTCACAAAGACCGAGTTCGACTACGCCACGCTGGAACACCGGCTGCGGGAGCTCGCGTTCCTCAACTCGGGCGTCACCATCATCCTCGCGGACGAGCGGCACGCGCCCGCCAAGGTCGAGACGCTGCACTACGAGGGCGGCCTCAACGCTTACGTCAAATTCCTCGATCGTTCGCGCAAGCAGCTTATCGCCGATCCGATCCTGCTGCGGGGCGAACAGACGCTGGTGCCCGACAACAAGGATTTGCCGAGCAAGACCATCACGATCGAGGCATCGCTGGCCTGGAATGACGGCTATCACGAGAACACGCTGCTCTTCACCAACAACATCCCGCAGCGCGATGGCGGCACGCATCTCGCCGGCTTTCGCGGGGCGATGACGCGCGTGGTGACCAAATACGCCAGTGAGAACGGCTCCGGTGCCAAGAAGGAGAAGTTCGATCTGACCGGCGAGGACTGCCGCGAGGGCCTGACCTGCGTGCTGTCCGTGAAGGTGCCAGACCCGAAATTCTCGAGCCAAACCAAGGACAAGCTGGTTTCGTCCGAAGTTCGTCCCGTGGTCGAGGGCATCGTCGGCGAGCAGCTCGGCCGGTGGTTCGAGGAACATCCCGCCGAGGCCAAGATCATCGTGCGCAAGGTGATCGAGGCTGCCGCTGCCCGCGAGGCGGCGCGCAAGGCCCGCGAGATTTCCCGCAAAGGCGTTATGAACGCCTTCAGCCTGCCCGGCGGCCTGGCTGAATGCCAGGACCGGGATGCGAGCAATACGGAGCTGTTCATCGTCGAGGGCGATTCGGCTGGCGGCTCAGCCAAGCAGGGCCGCAAGCGCGAGTACCAGGCCGTGCTGCCGATCCGTGGCAAGATCCTCAACGTCGAGCGCGCCCGCTTCGACAAGATGCTCGGCTCTGAGCAGGTCACCAACATCATCGCGGCGCTCGGCACGGGCATCGGCCGTGACGAGAAGGACGGCTTCAAGCTCGAAAAGCTGCGCTACCACAAGATCATCATCATGACCGACGCCGACGTCGACGGCGCGCATATCCGCACGCTGCTGCTGACGTTCTTCTACCGGCAGATGCCCGAGCTGGTGGACAAGGGTCACCTCTATATCGCCCAGCCACCCCTCTTCAAGGTGTCGCGCGGCAAGGCCGAGACCTACCTCAAAGACCAGAACGCGATGGACGAGTATCTGATCGACGCAGGTCTGGATGAGTGCGTGCTGACTCTTGCCTCCGGCGAAGCCCGCGCCGGCGCCGACCTGCGGCATGTGGTTGAGCGGGCACGGCTTTCGCAAACCCTGATGGCGGGGATGCATTCGCGCTATCCGCGCTTCCTGGTTGAGCAAGCAGCCATCGCGGGTGGGCTTGATCCGGCCACCTACACCGACGACGTCAAGGCGCAGGCGGTTGCGACGCGAATTGCACACCGGCTCGACTTGCTCGCCGAGGAGACCGATCGTGGCTGGACGGGACGTGTCACGGCGGACAAGGGCCTCGTGTTCGTGCGTGAGATGCGTGGGGTGAAAGAGGCGCATACGCTCGACCGCGCGCTGATCGCCAGCCTCGATGCGCGACGCCTCAATGAGATGGGCAGGGAGCTGGGCGAGGTCTATGGCGAGCAGGCCGTGCTCAAGCGCAAGGACACCGTGACGCCGATCCACGCGCCGTCCGGCCTGCTCGAAGCCGTGTTCGCGACCGGCAGGAAGGGTATCGGCAACATCCAGCGCTACAAGGGTCTGGGCGAGATGAACGCCGATCAATTGTGGGAAACGACGCTCGACCGTGACGCGCGCACGCTGCTCCAGGTCAAGCTCGGCGATCTGACGGAGACGGACGAAATATTCAGTAAGCTGATGGGCGATGTGGTCGAGCCGCGCCGCGACTTCATCCAGGAGAACGCGCTGAGCGTGGCGAATTTGGACGTGTAGGGAGGTTCTGCGCTGGTCAGCGGGGACACAGTGTTCATCTTCGCTGATCGAGGCCAGTCATTGGGCGATCGCAGCGGCACGAAGATGAACACTGTGTCCCCGTTCACCGGGCGTATCAACGGCTTCAATACTATTTCATGGTGCAAGTATTGATTTGCACTATACTTCGCGACATCTTCCGCCGCTGCGGGACGCGTCGACCGTCAGACGCGGGGGCGAAAGACAGCAGCGCCCGCGCTCACGTACCTCCGGCGGACTTCCGCGCGGAGCCTGCGGCCGTTATGCCGCAAAGCCATGCCGCGCCCAGACCGAACCATAGGCCGGATCGGCGGCAATAGCGCCGCGCAGCGCCTTGAATTTTGGCGACGTCAACGGCACCGGCGACCAGGTGCAGAGCATGGCCAGATAGCCGTCGGCGATCGAAAGTTCGCCACCCGTCAGCCACGGATCGAGCGCGGTCTCGATGACCGCGAAACTCCGGGCCATATGCGCCGCCGCCGCCGCCTTCACCGCGCCAACACCGTCAGTAACGGCCGTATAGCGATCCGTATGCACATGGCGCAAGTCCGCTTCGTACAGATTGACCACCATGAACAGCATCCAGCGCAGGAATTTCGCGTGCGCGGACGTGCCAACCGGCGGGGCGAGGCCGGAGCCAGGATAGAGGTTGGCAAGGTGAATAATGATCGCCGCCGATTCCGTCATCAGCGTGCCGTCGGGCAGCACTAACGCGGGAACCTGGCGCATCGGATTGATCCTGGCATAGGCCGGGGAGTTCTGCTCGCCCTGGCCGTAGTCGATGGTGATGAGCTCCGTCGGGGCGCCAGCCTTGGCCAAGGCCGCCTCGACAACGAAGCCACTGGAGCCCTTGTTGGTGTAAAGCTTGAAGCTCTGGTTCGAGGGCCCTAGCACTTGCGCAGGGCGACGTGGAGCCGGTCGACATCCTGGCTGAAGGTCATCACGATGTCCTGGGTGCAGCCCGACAATCGAACCACCACCGAGGCGTCGGCGAAAGTGCTGGTCGCCTTCAAGTCAAAGCCGGCCGGAACCGCCCGGCCCGTGAGTTTGCCAGCCAGCGAGTAGGTTTCCTCGGTCCAGGTCCCCGCGATGGTGCCGTTGCGGATGGCCCAGGCCCCGCCGAGCTTGAGTTCCATGTTGCTGCCCTTGCAGCGGATGCTCTGGCGCATTTCGGCCGGGCCAGGTGCCGATGCCTTGGTCAGGGGCTCGGGGACGTAGATGGCGACGCAACGAAGCTGCTCGCTGCTGCCGTCAGTATAGAGCGCTGTACCCTGCCCTGCCCATCGGCCGGCCAGGTCTTCGATCAGCGAGGTATCATGGAAGGAATTGGTTGCCGCAACGGCGGTGGGCACCGGCACGCCATGGGCGTCCAGTTCAGACCCGCTGGCCGAACTCAAGGCTGATGCCAGCAGCACCACAGCCATCCGTAACATCGGTCCGCGGGTCATCCGTCCAAGACTTTCCAACGTGTTGCGGGTGCTGCGAACCGTCTAAGTCTGGCATCAGGGAGTTAAAACTTGGCAACTTTGGCCGTTGCAATTGCCTGGGTCGCTCAACATTTCTTGAGCTGTGCCGTCAGCAGATCGACTTCCTTGCTGAATTTCATCACCACGTCCTGCTGGCAGCTGGACGTGCGCACCGAAATCGTGGCGTTGGCAAACTCGTTCTCGGCATAAAGATTATATCCCTCGGGATCGAGGCTGCCGAGCAGGGTGCCCTTGAGCTCATACTTGGTTTCGTGCCAGGTGCCGGTGATGCTGCCCTCGCTGACCTGCCAATCGCTCTCGACCTGCAAGTCGAGCCGCTCACTGTTGCAGCGAATGGTCTGCTTGACCTTGCTTCCGGCGCGATCGGTGAAATAGGTGACAACGCACTTGAACGGTTCGTGCTTGCCGTCTTTGAACTGGGCATCGCCATTGCCGGCCCAGCGGCCGATCAAGCTGGTCACGAGCTCGCCCGACGTCGGTGGGGCCGTGGCGAGGGCGGCTGGCGGCACCATGGCGCCCGCAACAGCGGCGACGGTTACGATCTTACGCAAAGTGACAAACATCCGTGTGGCACCCCCAGTGCTCTGGCTGGCTCCCGCGTGAGCAAGCCGGCCAACCCGATGATCGGCGCGCGCCAAACTTCGCCCTGGGCCAGCAATACAACCCCGTGCGACGGTCTCTGGCACGCCATTGTGACGAAATACGGACATTTGCGATCTTGGACCTATGCCGGCTCAGTCCTGGCAACGGCGCTTCAAATCTTGCACCAGCTCGGTCAGGCGCAGCGACACCGCCAAGCCCTCGTCAATCGCCAATCGCACGCTCGCCCGCTCGGCAATGAGTTTGCTTAGTCGCTCCTGGCATTCGCCGAAAGCGTGGCAGAGCGGTTCCGGCGCCTCGATCCCGCCGTCCTCGACCGCGCGCATCACATCGCCCGTATCGCGCACCGCCGCTCCCATCACCCGCGCGATTTCGGCGACCAAATCGGCACTGGCCAGATCAACGCCAAAGAGGCCAAACTTGAGCGGCGAGGACGCGACGGCCTGGCCGGCTGGCGCCGACCGCAAGTTGCGTTGAAGCCGGCGAAAGATCTCCTGGAGCTGGAGACAGTCTGTCTCGAGATCGCGGATCGATGCCGACGGCTTGCGGCGGCCGCGGCCTGCCAGGGGCACCCGATCCTGACCAACAAATGGCATGACCGCGATCGCCGCCACCGCCCCCAGGGCCGCGAGTGCCGGGAGAACCACGGCCGCCGGATCGCAAGGCAAGCGGTCGGGTTGCGACTCGGTTGCGGGCTTGCGCGGCTCCAGGCTCATCAAGCATCCCTTCTTAGCGGCCGTGACGTCTCGCGAAGGCGCTAGCACACAAGGATTGGTCAAGCATGGCGGCACGGCCTGTTCGGGCGGATTTATAACGACCACTATTGTCGCGTCGCCGCATCACAGGCCAGGCGGCTTCGACTTATCCACATGCTGATGGCAACGCCAACGACGTAACCTGCTATAAGAAAACAACTCGAAAGTGATTCTCCGGGATTGGGTAAGAGTCGGGGGACTGGCCGCTAGGAGGTGGCCTTCACGAACCGAATGACAGTCTGTTGGCGTCTCAGTGGGCTCCGAACGGGGCCTGAAGATTTGGCAAGGCTCAGGGGGCGTTGATGGAGAGGACAGAGGCACTTAATACTCTGCGGCGGGAGTATCAGGCCGACTACCAAAAGGAAATCCGCGCGGCGCGGGACATGCTTGCAACTGGAGTGCGGCTGCTGCAAGGCACCGAGGGCAGCATCAACTTCGCCGACAAGGTCAGTTTCGTCAGTCTGGGCCAGGCACGCAAGCGTTTTGTCGATGCCCTGGTGCCGGCGATCAAGCCCGTGCTCGAAGCCTATTCACGCGAGCTGGAGCGCGAGGCGGCAAGCCTTGGCCTCGACGGCCAGGTGGCTGGCGATGCACCCCTGATGGAGAGCCTGCACGACGTGCTGCGGCACCTCCAGAGGGCTGCCGAACCAGCTGTTGGGATGCCGCCAAGCCGCGCGATGGGTGGCGGCCACTACAGTTGAGCTGGGTACACGTCGCTAAGGCTGCAACCAAACTGGCGACGCTACAAGTTTAAGACCCTCCAGTTCCCACGACTTGGGAATTGGGGGGGTGCTTTGCGTTGAGGTGGCAGCGTGACGGTGCACGCCATTCGGCTTTGAGGCTATGAGCCCATTGCCTTGGCGCGGATGGCCTCGAAGTCTGGCGGCGTCTCGTTGGCCGCCCGCGCTGCCGACTCGATGCAGATGGCCGAAACCGCCGCGCCATAATCGAGATCGATGTTCTCCATCGTGTCGTGGGTATCGTGGTAGCCCTGTCGCTCGATGTCGTAGTTCTCCATGAATAGAACGACTGGCACGCCGGCATCGGAGAACACCTGGCCGTCGGTGTTGAAGAGTGTGCTTTTGGGGTCATAGGCCGGCCGCACCTCGCCAAGCGGAGCCAGATGCCGGGCAAGGGCGGGGATGACCTCGGGAACCTTGCTCCGTTTACCACGCTTCGCGCGCTCGCGCTCTGGAGCCTCGTTCCACTGCTGGGTGCCAAGCCGCCAGAGTTCCGATGCCTGCTGTGACTGGAATGCCAGCCACATGGACTGGGGATCGGTGCCGGGGGCCATCTGAAAGACGTCGCGATTGCGATCGTTGTTGTGGGCGATCATGTCCATGACGTAGATGCCGCGAACCCGCGTGCCCGACAGATCGGCGGTCTTGCCGCCGCCAAGGCCAAGCCGCAGCGAGCGTTCGATCAGCGATTGCGACAGGTTGCGCGCGCCCAGGCAATCGGAGGGAAATTCCTCGCCGGTGAGATGCACCATCCAGATGTCGCATTCCAGTTCGCCGCGCTTGCTCATTGCAAGGAAGATCGGCGCCGCCAGCATCAATGTCGCGGTCGCCGAATTGTTGTCGTCGGCGCCCGCGGCGGCCACCCGGGCGTGATTGCCCTTGTATTCGCCATAGCCATAGATGTCCTCCATGTAGGCGGTGTCGTAGTGGTCACCCATGATGACCGCTTCCTTGCGGTTCCTGCCTGGAATGACGCAGACGATGTTGCGCTCGGCGGGATCGCCTTGGCTGTTGGCGTTCCAGCCGCCCATCCATTCAAAATCGAAGTCCGTTCGCCACTGGAACCGGTGTTCGCCGGCGATCGCCTTGCCGTCCATGCCGGCTGCCGCGATGGCCTTGCGGTAGTAGCCGATGAGATAGTCACCCAGCGGATCGAGGTCCCGGTTGCGGCGTTCCCGCAGCTTGAGCGTGACGGGATCGACGACGACATCGGCGTTGTTTTTGGTCATGTAATCACCGGCCGAGAGAAACGCGATGGTGTTCCAGTAGGCCTCTTCGTAGCTGCGCGTCGCGGTCTTGGCGTAAGTCAGGGCGAGCCCAGGCTTCAATTTTTCAGCGACGGTGATCTTGTCCAGCTTGGTCAACGCGGCCTCCAGCCGTGGAACGCCCGGATTGGCCTTGGCCGCCTGCTTCAGCCAATCGGCAAAGCCGAAGGCCTTTTCGGTGGTGAGCAGGGAACGGGCGAAAGACAGTGGCAACCTTGCCATGCCCAGCAGTCGGCGGGCATCGGACAGTTTGCGCAGGTTGAGGTCAACTTGAGTGCGGGCGACGGCGACGGCCGGCTTGTTGGTGGGCAACCGCGGGTCCGGGCTTTCGGGGATTTCAATGTCCGGAGTGAACTCGACCCTCGTGCCACGCGTCTTAAGCGGCACTGAAGACAGATAGCCGGTGAAGTCCTCGGCTAGCGTCACGGTCTTGCCCGATTTCGGATCGCGGAAGGCAACCAGCGGCCGGTGCCAGAACACTGGCGTCTCACCGATGGTCATGGGCGGATAGTACATGCGGTAGCCGAAGGAGCCGCCATTTTGGATGCGCTTGAGCATGGCTTGCAGCTGCTCGCCGCCGGCGATTGGCCCATCGAGCAAGGGCTCGAAGCTGTCCGACCAGACCTGGGCGTTGCGCGCCATCGGCTTGTCGTAGAGTCCCACATCATCGGGGTGCGCACTGAACAGCACTTTCTGGATGCCGTGCTCTCGCACCACGCCCTCGGTGTCATCGTTGCGCTCGATGCGCTCCCAGCGGTGGCTGCGGCGGAACCCATTGCGCAGCGGGCCTAAGTGAGCGCCATGCACCTTGGCGCCCTTGCCCTTCTCGAACATCCAGCCCGATTGGGGTACGCGGATGCCGTGATTGCCGTCATGGCGGGCGATGGATTGAAGCAGGGGGATCTGGATCGCGCCGGTCAGTGACTTGTCCAGCTTGCGGTAGTGGGGAGAGCCCCAGAACACCAGCGAGCCGGGATAGGGCAGCAGTTGCAGGCGCTCATGCAGATAAGCCGTCTGGACGTGTTTGGGCAGGCTGGCAAAAGGCCGGAAGGTCAGCAGCAAACGGACGCCATCGATGCTCTCTGTTTCGCCAAGCTCAAGTTGCTTGACCCAGGACGGCACCGGTCCGCTGTTCCAGGAAGGAAACTGGCGGTCCGCGATTTCGGGCAGAAATCGCAATCCGGTTGTCCGCAAGATGCTGGCGGGGGATCCGTCCTCGCCAAAGACCTTGGCGAGCAGTCCCGCCAGCACCGCCCGGCCCCGCGAGGCCGAGAGTTCTTCTCCGTCCGCGGAAAAAAAGCTGCGCCAGAAGCCGGCTGACGGCCCCTCTTGGCTGCCGCCGAACAGGGTCCAGCGAACCCGCCCCTTGTCGTCCTGGGTGCGCGACAGTGCGAGCGGTGACAGCAGCAGAAAACGTTCGTGCCGGAGCCTGGCAACGCCTGTCGCCAGCTCCCCGGGCCAATAGGGATTGCCTTCAAGATGCATGGTGCCGATGTGATGGCTGCTGCGGCCTTGCGCGACGGCGACGAGATCATTGATGACCTGAGCGCCGATATTGGCCAGGCCGGGGCGCAGGTAATGCATCTCCTCGCGTGCGCTCACCAGCCAACGGGATGGCTTGGCCTCGCTCAGCGGGCCGAACGTCCAGGTGCCGTAAGGCTTGATGCCGATGCGCGGTGCCGGCATGAACTCCGAGTAGGCCGCGATGGGGAAATCACCCACTGCACGCCTTCGATTGCCGCCCTCCACCAGTGCACGCCAATGTCCCAGCTGCTTGCTCACGGTCGGTTCCCCCTGCGCTCCCTGTTTTTGGTACCGGATCATAGCCAAACCTTGAGCTACATCCACCGCAATGCGCTGATCATTATCGATTGGGCCGCAAATAGCTGCGTCGTCCCAATGGATTGACCAGAGTTGTAACTGTCATATTCTTGTGCCATTTTCCCTCCCGTCGCCGGTGAGACGCACGATCGCTGCGTGGCCCAGTTTGTTTGCGTCCGGGTCAGGGGTCGAGCGTCAGAGTGTTATCGACCGGCGGGTTGTTTTCACAGGGAGATCACAGACGTGAGCACCACGCGCATCAACGGCGTCAGCCGCCGTACGTTCCTGAAGTCGACGGCCGCTGTCGGCGCCAGCGTCATTGCTGCCCCCGGCATCGTCAAGAACGCCTTCGCATCTTCGGGCGAGTTGAACTTCATGGGCTGGTCGGGCTATCCCGAACTGGCCAAGACCGTATTCCCGGCCTTCACAAAGGCGACCGGAATCAAGGTCAACTTCACCGAGCAGGACAGCCAGGACAACATGATGGCGCAGGCCAAGTTGGCCGGCGCTGGGGGCGGCATCGACGTGACCGAGCCGACCGTGGAGCGCACGGCTGCCTGGGTCAGCAACGGCCTCGTGCAGCCCTGGGACACCAGCAAGGTCAGCCTCGATAACTATATCAGCGGCATTGCCGATGGTTCGGCCGGCAAGGCCGCGACGGTTGATGGCAAGCGCTACATGGTTCCCAGCGTCTGGGGCACCGAGGCCCTCGTCTACAACATCAAGGAGGCGCCGATGAAGTACGGCGAGGCCAGCCTGGGCGATCTTTGGGACGACAAATATGTGGGCAAGGTCACGGTCCGCGCGCACTCGTCGCTGGCCGCGATGGGCCGTTGGCTCGACAGCACCGGCAAGCTGCCCAAGCCCTGGCTCGACAGCTACAAAGATGAAGCCACGATGAAGCAGCTTTGGGACATCGCGCTCGGCGAAGCCATCAAGCACAAGAAGAACATCGCCCAATTCTGGTCGGGCGAGAACGAGGCCCAGGCCGCGTTCCGCACCAATGGTTGCGTGCTGGGCCTATGCTGGGATTCGACCGGTGGCAATCTGGCCAAGGACGGTTACGGCTATATTGCTCCGAAGGAAGGCGCGATCGCCTGGAACCAGGGCTTCGTCCTGCTGAAGGGTGCCAAGAACGTCGATCAGGCGACCGAGTTCGCCAAGTGGGTGGCGACGCCTGACGGATCGGCCATGTGGGCAACCGCGTTTGGCGCCAACCCGGTGGCCAAGGGCGGCATCGACAAGACGTCCGACGATGTCAAGAAGTTCTACGCCGCCTCGTTCCCCGGCGACGCGCTGAGCAAGCTCTGGTGGTGGCCGGTGCAGGAAGCCTGGTTCCTCAAGCTGCGCGGCGAATATGCCGACAAGTGGAAGGCCGCCTGAACATTGCCGACGTGAAGTGAAGTCCGCCGGGCCTGTTAAAGGGTCCGGCGGATTTATGTTGTTGGGTCCAAAGGCAAACGATAGCGTTGCAAAGGTTCCGTCTTGAGTAGGAAGTGATTTCAACATGAGCGCTGCTGTCGAATTGGCGGGGGTATCGGCCGATTTCGGCAAGTTTCGCGCGGTTGATCGCGTCAATGTCACCATTGAACCTGGTGAATTCTTCTCGTTCCTCGGACCGTCCGGCTGCGGCAAGACCACGATCCTGCGCATGATTTCGGGCTTTGTTGACCCGAGCGAGGGCGCGATTCGTATCGGCGGCCAGGACATGAAGGGCATCCGGCCCAACAAGCGGCCGACGGCGTTGATCTTCCAGAATCTCGCGCTATTCCCCCTGATGCCGGTTTGGGAGAACATCTCTTTCGGCCTGGAAGTGCGCGGCGTCGACGCCGCCAAGCGGCGCGCCAAGGCCGAGGAGCTTTTGCAACTCGTGGACCTGCCCGGTGTCGCCGACCGCCGCATCGCACAACTGTCGGGCGGCCAGAAGCAGCGGGTGGCGATCGCCCGCGCGCTGGCCGTCGAACCCAAGGTCATGCTGCTGGACGAGCCGCTCTCGGCGCTCGATCTCAAGCTGCGCCAGCACATGCGCGCCGAACTGCGCGCCATCCAGAAGCGCACCAATGTCACTTTCATCTACATCACCCACGATCAGGGCGAGGCCCTGGCCATGTCCGACCGAGTAGCGGTGATGTCGCAAGGCAAGCTGCAGCAAGTGGCCAAGCCACAGGATATCTATAACAATCCGGCAAACGGATTTGTCGCCGCCTTTGTCGGCGAGAACAATGTGTTTGCTGGCGAACTCGGGCAGGTGTCGGACGGCATCGGCGAGTTCAAGACCGGCAGTGGAACATTTCGCGCCAAGGTTGGCGCGGGTGTTTCGGCGGGCACGATCAACAAGCTCTATGTGCGGCCGGAATACTCGACGCTCGGCCCGGAGCCCAAAAGCGGCGCCAACAGCATCCAAGTCGAAGTCGCGGACGTGGCGTTCGAGGGCAATTTCATCAACATCACCGTCAGGAACGGAGATGGGCGAAATTTGACGGTCGAAACGCGCAACGATGGGATTGTTGCAATCCCGCCGGCCGGCTCGAGGCTCAATTTCATGTTTGATCCGGCCAAGGCGCTGATCCTGGCTGATGCATCGGCGCACCAGGCGGGAGCCCGAGCATGAGCGAACTGGTGCGCCGCTACGGCCTTGGCCTCAGCGGTGTGTTTGTCGCTCTGACCGCGTTCTGGCTGCTGATGCTGGTCATCCTTCCCGACTTGTATCTGTTCGAGAATTCGTTCCGGCCCTATCTGCCGGTGGTCGAAACGGGTGGCCCCAAGGATTTCTACAGCCTCAACAACTACCTGAATTTCCATAGCGATCTGGGATGGCAAAACCTTACGTTGTTTCCCGGTCTGCCTCAGATCTCCATGTATGCCAGCATTCACGAGGTGGTCTTCCTCGAGACGATCGTGTTCAGCAGCCTGGTGACCATCCTGTGTTTCGCGATTACCTATCCGATCGCCTATTTTCTCGCCAAGGTCGCCAATCCGCGCAGTGTCGGAACGCTGTTCCTGGTGCTGCTCATTCCGCTCTGGGTCAGCGAAATCTTGCGCTGCTTTGCGCTGTTCATCATCCTGTCGTTGAAGGGCCCGCTCAACATGTCCTTGATCGGGCTCGGCATCATCCAGGACCCGATCCACTGGATCTCCGATTTCAACAGCGTCATCATCGGCCTCGTCTACGTCTACATTCTGTTCATGCTGTTCCCGATCTATAACGCCATCCAGTCGCTCGACAGCAACCAGATCGAGGCGGCCCGCGACCTGGGCGCTCCCTGGTGGCGAACCCACTGGCGGGTGATCATGCCCCATTCCAAGCCTGGCATCGCCTCGGGCTGCGTCATGGTCTTCATGCTGTCGGCCGGTTCCCTGTTCGTGCCGTCGGTCTTGGGGTCTACCCATTCGCGCTGGTTCACCGAGGTCATCCAGCAATGGATGTTCGAAAACCAGGATTGGAACACGGGCGCGGCGTATGCGTTCCTCCTGTTGTTGCTGTGCATCATCTTTGTCTCACTCATGATGTCAGTGTTCCGCGTCAGCCTGACCGATATTGCCAAGTGAGTCCGCCATGTCGTCGCAAAAGCTGAGCGCCTGGTTCCTGTGGCTCTATGTGCTGCTGTTCTTGTTCATCATGTTGTCGCCGCTGATCGTGATGGGCGGCGCCGCCCTCAACGACAGCCGCTTTCCCTCGGTCTACCCATGGAAAGGGTTCACCGACCGCTGGTTCATCGATCTGTGGAACGATGACCGGATGTGGGTGGCCGGACGCAATACCGTGCTGGTCGCCCTAGCGGTGGTGGCGCTGTCGGTTCCGATCGGCACCGCCGGCGCGATCCTGATCAATAGCCTGGGCGGAGTTTCGCGCGCCGTGGTCTACGGCTTCATGGTCGCCCCGATCCTGACGCCGGGCGCGGTCATCGGCATCTCGACGTTGCTGTTCTGGCATAAGTTCTTGGTGCCCACGGGACTGCACTTGTCCGTGCTGGGCCAGACCTCGTTCATCGCGGCCTATGTGATGCTGCTTGTGCTGGCGCGGCTGCAGAGTTTCGATCCCGGACTTGAGGAGGCGGCGCTCGATCTGGGCGCCAGCCATGGTCAAGTCCTGCGGCGCATCATGCTGCCACATCTTTATCCCGCGCTGGCGGCCGGCGCGATCATCGGCTTTTTCCAATCGGTGGAGAATTTCAACGTGACGTTGTTCACGCGCGGCGCCTCCGACACGCTCACGGTCTATGTCGGCTCGAAAGTCAGGACGGGGGCCCCACCCACGATCAATGCGCTGGCGCTTATGCTCATTCTAACCACAGTCATCGCGACCATCGTCTACGAGGTGCTCCGGCGGCGGGCGCTTGCCCGCGAGCTGGCGCAAGATGCGGGCTCGAAATAATCGCGATCCCGCCCCCCCGAGATCTTGCAGTGGCGCCACCGGTCGTTCCAGGCTCAACAGGCCATCCGCCAACAGCCGGTCCGCTCTTTTCGGACAAGACAAATGTCTAGATTCGGTAACCAGTGTCTGGCATTGCTCGTGCAAGTGGAACCAGAATGCGAGTATGGATCGGATTGGCTGGCGCATCCCGCCAAGACCGCAACCCAGTGAGCGAGAACGAGGCCAAGCGTGCCAAACGACGAAGTGTCGCTGCCCGCGGGGTCGGACCTGCGGCTGGCTGACGAAGGTTTGGTTCAATCCGAAGCTCTCCCGCGGTCTCCCTTGCAAGGGATGCAACTGGCCCTGACGGACCTTGCCAGGGCCTATCGGACAATGCGGCTCATCCGATCCTTCGAGGAGCGGCTGGCGCAGGAAGTCGGCACCGGCGACGTGCCGGGAGCGGTGCATCTGTACGCGGGCCAGGAGGCGTCGGCCGTTGGCATCTGTATGCATCTGACGGAACGCGACTTCATCTCGTCCACCCATCGCGGCCACGGCCATGCGATCGCCAAGGGCGTCGAGATCAACGGAATGATGGCTGAGATTTTCGGCCGCGCGACCGGTACTTGCCGGGGCAAGGGCGGGTCGATGCATATCGCTGACCTTGACCGTGGAATGCTCGGGGCCAACGGCATCGTCGGCGGCGGACCTCCCCTGGTCTGCGGCGCGGCCTTGACCGCAAAGACGCTGAACTCCGGCGGGGTGGCGATCGCATTCTTTGGCGACGGCGCCTTCAATCAAGGCACCACGGCTGAAAGCCTCAACCTCGCGATGGTTTGGAAATTGCCAGCGGTCTTCGTCGCGGAAGACAACGGCATGGGCGAGGCGACCGCCAGTTCCTTCGCGGTCGCCGGCGACATCACGGCCCGGGCCGCCGCCTATGGGATGCCCGCCGTCAGTGTCGATGGCACCGATTTCTTCGCCGTCCATGATGCCGCCCGCGCCGCCGTCGCCCACGCCCGTTCAGGCAACGGCCCCTACTTCTTGCATGTCAAGGCACCGCGCTATTTCGGCCATTACACGGGCGATGCCGACACCTATCGCAGCGCAGAGGAAAAAACCAACGCAAGAGAACAACAGGATTGCCTGACGATCTTCCGGGATCGCGTATTGGGGGCCAATCTGCTTCCGGCCAATCAACTTGCCGCGATTGACGCCGAAGCCGGCGAGGCAGTGGATGCGGCCGTCACCGCCGCTCGCCTGGCGCCCTCGCCCGCCGCCAGCGAACTTACCACCGACGTCTATGTCCGTTACGGTTGAAAGCCCAATAAATGCCGCGTAAATCCTTCCGGCAAGCCCTCAACGAGGGATTGCGCCAAGAAATGCGCCGCGATCCACGCGTCGTCGTCATCGGCGAGGACGTGACAGGCGGTACCGGGGCGTCCGGCGAGCAGGACGCTTGGGGCGGTGCCTTCGGGGTCACCAAGGGAATTCTGGGTGAGTTCGGCCGCGCTCGCATTCTCGATACGCCCATCACCGAAAGCGCCTTCATTGGCGCCGCCGCCGGAGCAGCGGTCACGGGCCTGCGCCCGGTCGCCGAGCTCATGTTCGTCGACTTTCTCGGCGTCTGCTTTGATCAGATCATCAACCAGGCCGCCAAGTTCCGCTATATGTTCGGTGGCAAGACCACGACCCCATTGGTGATCCGGGCGACCTATGGCGCGGGTTCGGGTTCCGCCAGCCAGCACAGCCAGGCGCTGTATCCGCTATTCACGCACATTCCTGGCCTCAAGGTCGTCATCCCCTCGAACCCTTATGATGCCAAGGGCCTCTTGATCGAGGCCATTCGCGACGATGATCCCGTCATCTTCCTCGAGAACAAGCTCCTATACGACGACATGGGCGAAGTTCCCGATCAGGCCTATACGATCCCGCTCGGCGAGGCCTCGGTGCCGATCGAGGGCAAGGACGCGACCATCATAGCCATCGGCCGCATGGTGCGCACGGCCAAGCGCGCCGCCGAACGATTGCGCCTCCTGCACAAGATCGAGGTCACCGTGGTCGACCCGCGGACCACCTCGCCGCTCGATGAGGAAACAATTCTTGAATGCGTGCGAAAGACCGGCCGGGTGGTGATCGCCGACGAAGCCTATCCGCGCTGCGGCATGGCCGCCGACATTTCGAGCATTATCGCCGAAAAGGCGTTCCATTCGCTGAAGGCGCCAATTCTCAAGGTGACGCCACCGCATACCTCGGTGCCATTTGCTCCGAGCCTTGAGAAGCTCTTTGTACCCCTGCCTTCGAAAATCGAGGCGGCCGTCAAGAGCTTGTTCGACTGAGTCGGAACCCAAATGATCTTGATGCGTTTCTCAAGCAGCCATGACCTGTTTGTGATCGACGGATCGTGAGTACGCCAATCGTTCAATCAAGAGCTCGTGCTGCTGGGCCTGTGCCTTGGTGACTTACGGATCGGTAAGCTCATCGCCAGTTTCACGTCAGGTCGAGTTGCTATGCTGACTTGGCATGAGCCAAACTCAAGGATGGCGGCATGAGACGTGATGCCTTTCGTGGGCTGGTCGCTCTATTCGCGGTTGCCGCGTGCTGCACTGCGACGACGGGCTTTGCCGACGCGCATGGCCATCATGGGCATGGTCACCATGGACACGGCCATCGCGGACGCGGACATATCCAGCATGAGCACTCGTCCCGCCACCGTGCTCCGGTCGCCGTATTCGATGCCGGGCCGTGCTCAGGGTTGAAGGTTCTTGCGCGGCAATCGGGCGATCCGGCCGCCTGGCGCCGGTACCAGTTGTGCATCGCCAGGCAGTCCAGCACCTGACTCGCGGCTGGAGGAGGCAAGCTCACGATTTCGTAACGTCCGTGCGGCGCTGGAATATTCGGGACACCATAGCGTTGATTTTGCATCTGGCATGACAAAGGAGAACCAATCATGCTGACGAAAATAGCCTCGACGTTGATCCTGGCGCTCAGCCTGGGCTTTGGGAGCCTGATCGCCCTGCCCACGACCGCCGATGCGCGGCCACACATGATGCTGATGGAGCACCATCATCATCACCATGGCGGTATCTTCTTTGGGGGTGGACCGTTCTTCTTTGGTCCGCCGCTCGTCTATGACAATTATGGGGCCTATTACGGCGGCGGCTGCTATTGGCTCCGCGTCAAGGCCGAGCGTACAGGCAGCCGCTACTGGTGGCACCGCTACAACGAATGCCGGTTCGGCGTCTATTGATTGTCGGCTTCGGCTCGGGGCCCAGTGGCACGGCTAACTGGACCCCGGCTCGATGAAAACGAGATCGAGCGCCCGGTGGTAGATGCGGTCGACGAGGTCCGGGCCGCCAAACCCGGTCCGGCCGGCGACTTCGAGCATGACGCCGGCATTGGCCTCCAGCACCTTGGGCGTTCCGGCGACCATGGCGATGTCAATGGAGGCAAAGCGCAAGGTCAGCGCGGCCATCGCCGCACGAGCCAGCGCAAGGGCGGGCAGATGCACCGGCTCGTCCGCCGCAACCGGCACGGCGCGCGCGCCCAAACCGAGATTGTGCCGCCACTCCGGGGACCTGCGCTGCTTGCGGTAGGCCAGAACGCATTCTCCCTCCAGCATGACAAAGCGCATCTCGTCGGCAATCTCGACAAACGGCGAGAGCGCCAGGCCCCGGGCGAGCTGAAAGAGCTGGTGCGCGCGCTGTTCTAGCTCGGTGTTGGAGCGAACGCGGAACACTTCCGTGCCGCCTGTGCCTTCGTTGTCCTTGATGACGGCATCCCGCCTGTAGGCCTCGAACGCCTCCAGCAGGCTTGGCCAATTGCCATCGTCAGGCAGGAAATCGAGAAATCGCGGATGCAGGAACACGCGGTGCTCGATGGCGGCAAGGCCGGCGGCCGCCAGCACGGCATAGGTTGCACTCTTGTCGTTGGCGATCTTGGCGGCGGTGGCGGCGTTGAGGCCGAGGTCGTAGCCGAAAACGAGGTGGCGGACGGACGGGCCGGTCATCACCGCTATCCAATCGTGCGACAGGAATTCGACCGCCAGGCCCTTGAGCTTGGCGTAGCGCCTCAGACTGTCGACCAGGCTCCGCTCGCTGTTCTTCACCAAACCCCAACCTCCGCGGGCACGGGCCCATTGCCAGTTCTGGCACGAATTATGCGGAGTACCAGCGCGATTCAATGTCCATGCGACCCAGCACCGGAAGCATACCGTGATGACGCCGAACAGCCAGACATATGTCGAGGCCCCCCGCCTTGCCGACATTCTTGCACCCGAGCGCAACACGTTCGGACTGCTGCGCCTCGCCGCCGCGCTGGCCGTGGTGGTCTCGCACAGTGTGCATCTGGCGGGCGCCCCCGAAACCGACGAGCCGCTCTACGCGCTGACCGGCTTTTCCCTCGGCGAGCACGCCGTTCATGTCTTTTTCACCATCTCGGGCGTGCTGATCGCCGCCAGCCTGGTGCGCTCCGGGACCCTGCTTGCCTACCTGAGGGCGCGGGCGTTGCGGCTGTTGCCGGGCCTGACCTTGTGCGTGCTGGTCACCACACTGGTCGCTGGTCCGCTGCTGACGGAGCTGCCGATTGCTCAGTATTTTGGCGATCAAGGTGTGCTGCGCTACCTTGCGCTGACGCTCGGTCTTGTCACTGCCAACGCGCCGCTGCCTGGCGTGTTCACGCACAACCCGGTGCCCGACATCGTCAATCTGCCGCTGTGGACCTTGAAATACGAGAGCATCTGCTACCTTGGCCTGGCGCTTCTTGGCCTCTTCGGCCTCATGCGGTCGCCGCGCCTTGCCACCGTCGCGCTGATGCCACCGATGCTCGCCTGGACGGCCGTTTCCGCCTTCCCCGATCAGCTCGACGTCGGGCACTTTGCATTTTCGGTGCTGCGGCTGTCGTTCTCGTTCAGCCTTGGTACGCTTGCCTATGTCTGGCGAGACCGGTTGCCGGTGCATTGGTGGGGCGCGGCGCTGGCGTTTTTCCTGGCGTGCCTGGCCTTTGGAACGGTCTTGCAAGCGCCCGCCGAGCAGCTTTTTGTCGCCTACGCCGTATTGTGGGCCGCCAGCCTGCCCGCCGGTTGGTTGGGTGCGGCAACGCGCAGGAACGACCTGTCCTACGGCGTCTATATATATGACTGGCTGATTGCCCAGGCGCTGGTCAGGTTCATTCCCGGCATCTCGCAACCTGTTCTTCTGGCCACAACGCTTGTATTGCTTCTGCCGGTGGCGGCGGCATCGTGGTTCCTCGTTGAGAAGCCGGCCTTGGGCTGGAAGTATCGACGGCCCCTGCCGGCGGCCCAGCGGCCTGGCAGGTTGGGACTGGCCTTGCGCACGCAACCCAAGGGGCCAGCGACCGAGCCCGTCGCTCCGGCATTCCCAGTCCACGGCCAGGCGCGAAATCGCCTTGCCCGCATCGCCCGCTTGCCCTCTTCACCAGAACAAACACCAGCCGGCCTGTAAGCCGGGTTCTGTATGGCGGGGGTTTGCCCCCCACGTGACGGCCATTCCTCTGGGCCGCGTGTCGCCACGCGGCTCGTGCGACCAACCCGGGCGGCGAGGCGGCAACGCGCCCTGCCTGTCACAGGCAAGCCTGCAACAGACGTCCCGCCCCTATTCGGTCTTGCTCCCGGTGGGGTTTGCCCTGCCACGCCTGTTACCAGGCGCGCGGTGCGCTCTTACCGCACCTT
>Ga0075021_10000122_pt1 | contig 40792 bp, 26 predicted proteins | sample ColStrG_CSR_2012_FD_72749 | JGI IMG/M metagenome (GOLD analysis project Ga0075021, IMG submission 72749) | Freshwater sediment microbial communities in response to fracking from Pennsylvania, USA - Cold Stream Run_MetaG_CSR_2012 | ecosystem: Environmental > Aquatic > Freshwater > Creek >...
TCGAGGCCAGAGCGTGCTACGCATGATGGTGATCAGCTATCTGACCGAGGAGCGGCATCTGCTGGGCCTAGAAACCGCTTTAACAAAAGCTGCCAACGCTCTGATTGCACAAGCGCAAGCCAAGGCTTAAGTACGAAGGAGACGAAGGATCGAAGGAAAACCTCTATGTTTCCCCAATCCGGGGTATCAGACAATGCACTGGGATTGGTGCAGCGCTCGGCCTAAGCTTTTTCACAGTTCAGGCCAATTACAAGCAGCGCTACCGTAGCGTCCTTCCAGCCTCCTGGACGCTGGGTCGGTAGCGCTTTGCTATTTCCGTCACTTCGATTTGGATTGGACGCGCTCGGCCCATTTCCAGGCGGTTGCGACAATCTCATCAAGCGCGCGCGTTGCCTTCCAGTTCAGCACCTTTTCCGCGCGCGATGGATCCGCCACAAGTTCTGCCGGGTCTCCGGCGCGGGGTGGCGCCATCCGGGTGGGCACTTCGTGGCCGGTTACGCGTTTGATGGCTGAAAGGATCTCGCGCACGGAATAGCCTCGGCCAGTTCCCAGGTTAAGAGCCTTCGATTTTCCCTGGTCGAGATAATCCAGAGCCAGCACGTGGGCCTCGGCAAGATCGCTGACGTGGATGTAATCGCGGATGCAGGTGCCATCGGGCGTGGGGTATTTGTCGCCGAAGATCTCCAGTGCCGGGCGCAGTCCGCGAATAGCCTCGAACGCCGAGGGGATGAGGTGGGTTTCAGGATTGTGCATCTCCCCCGTGCTTCCGTTTTCATCCGCACCGGCGGCATTGAAGTAACGAAGATTGACGTACCCCAGGTTGTAGGCGGGTCCGTAAGCCTCGAGAGCCTGCTCAAAAATTAACTTGGTAATGCCATAGGGATTCACCGGGACGCGCGGCAGATCCTCGGTCATGGGCACTTTGGCCGGAATCCCGTAAACCGCGCAACTTGAAGAGAAGATAAATTTGCGCACTTTGGAGTCGAGAACCGCGTTCAACAAGGAAACTCCACCCAGCACGTTGTTCTGGAAATACTTTCTGGGATTGACCACCGACTCGCCGACGTAGGCATGGGCGGCGAAATGCATGACCGCATCAACCCGGCGCAGCAGAGGCGCAAGCTTCGCGCTGTCGGCAATATCTCCTTCGATCAGCTCGAAGCCTTTGGCAAGTTCTGCGTGACCTGCGACCAGGTTGTCGTAAACGATGGCTTCGTAGCCCCGGCGCTTCAGGGCGTGTGCGGCATGACTGCCGATGTATCCCGCTCCTCCAACGACGAGAACGACCAATTGCGACTCCCTCGTGCTGCGGTTTGCCGGCCTGTGCCGTTGGATTCTAGCAGACGCGGCAGTCGATCCGAGAGCGGTGCTGGTAGAAACGGGTTGAGCAAGAAAAAGGCGCCGACTCTCGCCGGCGCCCGGTTCTTTTTAGAATGAACCAATAGCCAAGACCAGATCAGAAGGAATAGATCAGATCGAACTGGTGGCGCACAAGATACGGTTCGGTCTGCCCGGGACTTACTCCGGGCACTAGCACGGCGTGCTGCAGGTTGGAATTCAGAGTGCGGCCGATCCATGCGTTGTACTGAGCCACGACATTCGATCGGAGCCGCCAGTAAGCATAAACGCGGTGTTCCAGGATGTTGGTCGCCGCGCGTTGTTCGCTCTCGGAGAAGGTAGCCAGAATGGAATCCTGGCCGGAGCGCCAGAATCCATAGCCGAATTGGAGATCATTCTTATTCTTGATCTGGCCGATGCTGATCTCTCCGAGATACGACTGGTTCTGCGACCCAATGCTGGCAATAATGTTGCCCTTGGAGTCCAGCGGGTGCGGCGCCCCCTTGAGGTTGTTTTCGTATTCGAGCAAGAGGTTCAGGGGAAAACGGGACAGTCCTGTCTGCAACTGGCTGTTGAGGATAAAGTCGGCATATTCGTATCCGGAAAGGAAATGCCGTTGTCCTTTGGCGTCTACGATGGTGGCGTTGGTCATTCCGTTGGAAGCGATGGCGCACGGCGGTACGCTGGACAAAAGGGAACCTGTGGCGCAACCCGGGCCTTCACCCGAGATCGGAATGGCTGGGCTGCCGCTGGTCGTGGCCTGGGTCGCGAAGGCGGATGCGTTCAAAATGGCATCCGGAAAACCCCAGTCAATCAAGGTGAAGGATGGGGTCGTGGTCAGAGGACCGAACTTGAATGTGGCCGAAGCGTTGCCCCCCAGGGCGAAAGAATCGTCACCCTTGGCGACTTCGTTGTAGAGCAGTTGCATGGCCTGGACCGTAAGGTTCTTCAGAAACGGCGAGCTGAAGTCCCACGAAAGTCTCTGGTTGAAGCCTTCGGGGTTGATGTCGGGGTCGAGGGTAAGCGAGGTGCGGGCCCAGGTGTAGGCCCATTTGCCTCCAGTTAGCGAGAGCCATCTCGCAGCGAGAGGATTAAAGGTGATATACCCGCGGTCGAGACCGATGGTTTTTCTTTCGAAGAAATTGGTCAAAGTTTCATTGGCCGAGGTCGTGTCGCCCAGCGAGCCGGTGGCCAGGGCGAAGCCTCCGATAAAATTCTCGTTCAGGCGGCCATCGAGACCGAAGCGGACGCGAAGGCGGCCGCGATTGCGAGTGACGCACGTCGGGCAATCCTGAAAGATGTCCTCGCCTCGTACCCGGATATCGCCACTGAAGCGGAAGCGGCCCAGCATTTCTTGCAGCGCACTGAGCCTTTTGTCTTCATCCTGAGATTTCTTATCCACGAGCGACAACGCGGTTTTCGCCTCTCCTGCGCTGGTGGAGGCCTGGTCGGCCAGGCGTTGCGCTTCGGCCGCAGATTGCTGGGCTTGAGTTGCCGTCGTCTGAGCTTGTTCGGCGCTGCCCTGCAGCTTCTGCGCGGCAGCATTGGCTTGCTGGGTTGTGTCCAGCAATTGCTGCAGCTGGGCTTTGATCTGATCCAACTGCTGGCGCTGCTCCTCGGATTGCCTCTGCTGCGCGGCCAGGGCATCGCGAAGTTCCTGCACTTCCTTCGCGGTAACCCGGGGCGAAGTGGCTGCTTTCTTCGCGGCAGGCTTGGGCGGCGAAACTGTCTGCGCCATCGCTCCGCTAGCTAAAAGCAATGCGGTCAACCATAAGAAGCGTTTCATTTTTTGGTTTCCCTTTCTTTTTGGGTTCAACGGTGTTGACCACCGACAAATTTCGTACCGTGTTAACGCGGCCGCACGACCTCGCACTGCCTACCTAGCGGCCCGCCGCCGCAGCGTCGGGGATGGAGAAGCCGTAGCCTCGCAACAGCTCTTGCAGCGCAGCAGTTTTCAGGAATGCGAAAAATTGGCGCCCGACTTCCTTGTTCTGCGACGATTTCAGGATCACCGCCCCCTGCAGAATCGCTGGATACTTGTCGGTGGGGATTTCAACGTACCTTCCTCTCTCCTTCATCGACGGAGCCAGCGCCAGGGACAGGGCGATGATGCCGACGTCCGCGCTGCCGGACACGACGAATGTCGCTGTCTGCGAGATGTTCTCGCCGAGCACGAACCTGGAGGAAACCTTGTCGTACAGGTTTTCGCGCTTCAGGGCGGAGACGGCTGCCCGTCCATAGGGAGCGTGCTCGGGATTGGCGATCGCGATCTTGTGAATGCCGGGGTCGAGCAGTACTTGCAGCCCATGGCTGAGATCGAGATTGGATTCGTTTGGGACCCACAGAACGATTTTCCCGGTGGCATACGGATAAAGCGTTCCCGGCTCGGCCAGACCAGCCGCTTCCAGTCGTTTCGGGTAGTCGATGTCGGCGGAGAAAAACGCGTCAAAAGGCGCGCCGTTCTGGATCTGGGCAAAGAAATTTCCCGAGGATCCGAAAATCAGCTTGATGTGCTTGCCCGTGTCTTTCTCGAAACGGGCGGCAACATCCTGAAACGCAAATTGCAGGTCAGCCGCTGCGGCGATCTTGATCTCTTGCGCGGCGGACAGCCGGGCAACGAACAAAAGGGCGGCTAAAGCAGCGAGACCAAGATGCCGTGTGCGCATGTGACACTCCTGTGCCTGAATCCGTGGGATTGAACCGCTAGCCAGCTAGTTGTGGGGACAACAACAGCCTCTGGAAGGCTCTGGCAGGGATCGAGAACGGCAGGGGGCTGTGCATAAACAGGCCCGCCGTGAGCCCTTGTCTGTTCTACATCGAGACCTATGGTTTATCGCATTTCGAAAATCACTGTCAAGCCAGACCTGGAGCGAGGCAAATGACGGCCCGAATGGCAGAAGCATTCCGAACCGTTCCAGCCTGATAAGTCTCCGCGTTGGCTGCAAGCTGATCATTCTGGTCTTTGACCCTTTGGTCTTTGACTCTAGTCTTTGCTCCTGCGAACGTCGCCGTGAACCACCATGGGCAGAACGCTGCCCTCTCCACCCGGCTTTTTGCGCTGCCGTTTTCGCGACTTCTGCAAGTTAGGCCCGGTGATGTCGGCAAGCGTGGTGTGTTCCAGAATTTTGGCAGCGGCATTGCGCACTTCCAGAAACACCTGATACAGGGCGCGATGCTCGAGATCGCGATCAATGAGGCTGCGCAGCTGCTCCGCATCGCCGAACGGGGCCAGGGGGCCGTCAATCAGGCGAATGATCTCGCTGAGATGAATTTCCGCAGGCGGGCGGCGCAGGCGGTATCCGCCTTTGGCTCCGCGCACGCTCTCGACCAGCCGGGCGTTTTTCAATTCGAGCAGAATCAGTTCCAGAAACTTTTCCGGAAGCACCTCTTCATAGGCGATGTCGCGAATCCGGATGGCTCCCTGGTTGTAATGCCGGGCCAGCATCATCATGGCCTGCAAGGCATACAGCCCTTTCTGGGAGATTTTCATGGTTCGCAAATAATGCCATAAAACCCTATCGCATTACTAGGGTTTATTTGGATACCAGGCATTTTCTTTCTTGATCCGCTGTTTTGGTAGATGTCACAACAAATCAAAGGCCGCGGGCGAGGGCGCCCGCGCCACACGAAATCTAGGTCACGCGCAGGACTTGTACTGTGATGTTGTCGGGGCCGCCGCGTTTTTTTGCGGTATCCACCAGGGCGCGACAAATCTCCTCGCAGCTTTTCCCGGTGACGATGTTTTGAATCTCGTGGTCGTGCATCAGGCCCCACAGGCCATCGGTGCAAAGCACCAGCACGTCTCCCGACTGGAGCGACACGGGCTGCTCGGGAGAATCCGGACTGACAGTAACCCCCGCACCCAGTGCGGCGGTCAGGATATGTCTTTGGGGATGCGATTCGGCTTCTTCGGCGCGGATGACGCCGGTGGCGACCAGGCGGCCCACGTAGGAATGGTCCTGAGTAACCCGTGAGATGGAAGAGTCACGTACCAGGTACAACCGGCTGTCCCCGACGTGGGCGTAATAAAGCAAATTGCCGAGCAGGGCGATCGCAGTACAGGTGGTCCCCATGCCATGCAGGTCCGGATTGTTGATCGCGTACTCCTGGATGCGATTGTGCGCGGCCTGAAATCCCTCCACCAGCCAGGCGTGCGGACCGCCCATCACCCCGTTGCGATACACGGTTTCGATGGTCTCGGCAGCGATACGGCTGGCTTCCTGGCCGCCTTCATATCCGCCCATGCCGTCCGCCACAATAGCCAGCCGGCCCTTCAGCGCGAACTGCTGATCGTCAGCCGGTTCCCAATAGGAAAAGCGGTCTTCATTATTTTCACGCTGACAGCCAACATCGGACAGGTTGGCCAGCTCAATTCCGGGCCGAACTTTCATTCCACCTCTTTACGATCAGGCTTCCAAGCGGAATTGTGGATTATACCGGACAAAGCGGTTCAGGACAGCGAAGGTTGGGCCGCAAACGTAACCCGTAGGCCCAGACGTCTTGTCTGGGTGGTGAGCGCCGCTCGCCAATCGCGGAGCTTCGCTCCGCCAGGCAAGTGGGGACACCTGCCCCTACGCGAGCAGCGATGGCGTCGGAGATTATGAGTCCCAACTTGCGGTATCCTAGAATGCTTTCAGAGAACGCAGTCGGACTCTCGCTCCGTCAATCCAATCGAACCAGGCGGAACTCATGGCGACCGCAGCACCAGTAAACCGGCAAGCGGAGCACGAACAAATCGGCCGAGCGGCCGGGCCGTGCGTGCTGGTTCTCTTCGGGGCCTCGGGCGATCTGACCAAGCGCAAGCTGGTTCCGGCGCTCTTTAACCTGGCCAAGGCGAGGCTGCTTCCCAGTAATTTTGCAGTGCTGGGCGTATCTTTCGACGATTTGAGTCCGGAAAAGTTTCGTGACCAGGTAACCGGCTTCTTGCAGCCGGAAGACCGCGGCACGGATGCGTGGACATGGTTCACGCAGCGGCTCTACTATCAGCGTGGCGACTTCGCCGATCCGTCCACTTATTTGACCCTGGCGGCCCGGCTCGCGGCGGTGGACCGAGAGCACAGCACCGAAGCCAATTATCTTTTTTACCTGGCGACTGCCCCAAAATTTTTCGCGCAGATCGTACAGCAACTGGGTAAGGCCGGGCTGTCAAACCAGGACACTGGACACTGGCGGAGGGTAGTGATCGAGAAGCCCTTCGGTCACGACCTCGACTCCGCCAAAGCCCTGAATCGTGACATCAAAGCGGTGCTGACGGAAAACCAGATTTACCGCATCGACCATTACCTGGGCAAAGAGACGGTGCAGAACATCATGGTATTCCGCTTCGACAATGCCATCTTCGAGCCCATCTGGAACCGCCGCTATATCGATCATGTGCAGATCACGAATGCCGAGACGGTCGGAGTGGAACAACGCGGCGGATACTTCGACACTGCCGGCACGCTGCGCGACATGGTTCCCAACCACATGATGCAACTGCTCAGCCTGACTGCCATGGAGCCACCAGTATCGTTTCATGCAGATGCAGTGCGGAATGAGCAAGCCAAGCTCTTGCGGGCAGTGCAGCCGCTAGATTCCGAAGACGTGCTCCATTCCAGCGTGCGCGGGCAGTACGGCGAAGGGTTAGTCGGGAACGAAAGAGTAGCTGCGTATCGCTCTGAGCCCGGGGTCGCTCCGGAATCCAGGACCGAGACTTTCCTGGCCTTGAAATTAAACATCGACAACTGGCGATGGGCGGGCGTGCCCTTTTATATTCGCACCGGGAAACGGCTGGCGCAGCGTCACACCGAAATCACGATTCAATTCAAACGCACTCCGTTCGAGATTTTCCGCAACGCGCCGGTGCACAACCATACCAACCAACTGGTCATCCAAATACAGCCGGTAGAAGCCATCTCGTTGAGCTTTGGCGCCAAGGTCCCCGGCCCGGTGTTGCGAGTAGGAGCGGTGAACATGAGTTTTGAATACTCCAAATATTTCGGGGCGGACGCGTATACGGGATATGAGGTTCTGCTCTACGAATGCATGATCGGAGACGCGACTCTCTTCCAGCGCGCGGACATGGTGGAAGCCGGCTGGAGCGTGGTGGATCCGATTCTGGACGTCTGGCAGGCCCTGCCCCCGCGCAGATTTCCCAACTATCCGTCAGGCACCTGGGGACCGTCGGACTCTGACGAATTGCTGACCCGCGACGGCCGGCAATGGAGGAAAATCGAACCATGATTCTCGCAGGCGACATCGGCGGAACTCGCACTCGACTGGCGGCCTTCGAAACGGAAGGTACCAAACTCAAATGTGTGATTGAAAGAACCTACCCCAGCCAGGAACACGGCGGACTCACGGAGATCGTTGCCGACTTCGTCAAGAGCGAAGGGATTCCCGTGCACAGCGCGTGTCTTGGAGTGGCCGGACCGGTGCGCGGGGGGCGCAGCAAGATTTCGAACCTTCCCTGGACAATCGATTCGCGCGAACTGGCGCAGCAGCTCAGATTGGATTCGATGGGATTGATCAACGATCTCGAAGCCTACGCTTACGGGGTCGATGCCATGGAGTCCAAAGATGTGGTCACGCTGCGCGAAGGCGCGGAGGATGCGGAAGGAAATCGGGCAGTGATCTCGGCGCGAACCGGCCTGGGCGTAGCCGGCCTTTATTGGGACGGGTTCCGGCACCATCCTTTTGCGTGCGAGGGCGGGCACACAGATTTTGCCCCCAGGAACGATCTGGAAATTGAATTGTTTCGCTACATTTTGAAGAAGTACGGTCATGTGAGCAGTGAGCGAATTCTTTCCGGACCGGGTATCAAGAACATCTACGACTTTCTTCGCGACACCAAGAAAGCGGAAGAACCTGCCTGGCTGAAAGAGCAGATGGACAAGGCGCATGATGCTCCCGCCCTGATATCGCAAATGGCTCAGGAAAACAAGGCGCCCATCTGCGAACAAACGATGTCCGTTTTTGTCAGCGCTTACGGAGCCAAGACGGGAGACTACGCGCTGAATTTCATGTCCACCGGCGGCATTTTCGTTTGCGGCATTATTGCCGCCAGAAACCTGAACAAGATGAAAGATCCGATCTTCATTGAGTCATTCCTGAGTAAAGGACGCCTGCGGGGATTGCTCGAAGACATGCCAGTGAAGATCGTCCTGAATGACGATTGCGGAATCATGGGAGCCGCTCGCTACACGCTGATCCAGAAGGCATTCGGGAGAAGCAGCCGGGCGGCGAGCTGAGAGCGAAGCCGCGAAGCGGCGCAAGAATGCAGCCCCGGGCGCAAGCCCGGGGAGAAGCGCAGAAGTGGTGGAGCCCTGAAGGGGCGAAAGCGCCGACCGTATGTGGATTTCAGCGTTCGAGCTAAAGCCGTGTGATCAATGCGGTGGCGAAGTGCTTTAGAACGTTTCTTCCGCCCCTTTGGGGCGTGCTCGTTTTCCTACGTTCACCCAGGGCTAACGCGCTGGGCTGCGTTCTTTCGCCGCTTCGCGGCTGGAGTACTCTGAGGCGCTGCTCCAGCATCGGCGTACGAAGAAAGCATCGGCCTGCAATGGGTCACTGCGGGGGCTGAAAGAGCTGGGTGATGCCATCCAGTGGAATCCGGAGCCAGGATGGGCGGTTGTTGAGTTCGTACCCGAGCTCGTAGATCGACTTGTCCAGCACATACGCGTCCAGCATCAGGGTCAACTCGTCCCTCCGGCCGGGAATGATCGAGCAATCTCCCACAAGATCGAGATAGGCCTTGAGAAAGGCGGCTGAAACCCACTTCTGCCAGTAGTGGCCCCAGTCTCCCAGAATCTGCAGTTTTTCAGCAATGGTCTTGTGAGCGTCCGCTTGCTGCAGTAGCGGCGCATATGCGGCGTAATGAAAAGAGCGCAGCATCCCAGCAACGTCCTGGAGCGGCGAGCGTTTTTTGCGCCGCTCCTCCAGGGAGCGAGCGGGCTCGCCTTCGAAATCGATGATCACAAAATCGCTGCCGGTGTAGAGAACCTGGCCAAGGTGATAGTCGCCGTGGATGCGGGTCAGCATGGCCGAGAGTTTGGTCCGGCCGAAAAGCTGGAAACGCTGGCGGGCGTTGTCTTCAAGGTTGAGAACCGGTTCGGCTTCCCGCCGGATGTGGTCAGGCATTTCCTGCTTGCGTTGGCGAAGCAGGCCGAAGTTAGCGGTCAAAAGACTAACGGCGGAGTTCACGAAAGCCTGCTGCTCCGCTGCGGAGAAAGGCTGGGGTGTGAAATCTGGATCCTGGCGCGCAGAGGCTAGAGCCAGGTGAAGCTCGGCCGTCCGCCTCCCCAGCAGCGCTGCCGAATCCAGATAAGGGCCGATGCGTTGCCGGGCCGCATCTGGAATCGATTGAGAAGATAGCTCGAGCATCGACGCGCCAGGAATCCCGCCGGCGGGCAAGGTAGTCACGCGCTGCGCCTTTTCGTAGTATTCTGCGAGACCTCGCAGGGTGAACTGCCAGGCATCGCCCTGATTCGCGACGTAACCCTGAAGCACGCCCAGGGACGTTCGTTTTCCCTTGGGGCTCAAATACTCGAGATGGCCGCCCACTGGAGGCACATGACGGAAGGAAGAGTGCTCGGTCAGAAATGAGCCGATCTCCAGGTCTGGATTCAACCCTTCTTCCAAACGACGGAATATCTTGAGCACCAGGCGCTGGCCGTACACCACCGAGCTATTGCTCTGCTCGGCGTTCACCAGCGATGGCGTGAGCGGGCCTTGTGAGGTCGGCCACAGGGAACCGAGCGCTTTGGTAGGAACAGCCCGTACTTCTCCATTCGCTCCGGGAAAGGAAAGACCCTGCGCGATGGCGTCCAGCAGGGAGGAGAGAAATTCCTCATCCGTGAGAGCATCGTGCAACACAACATCTTCCGCGAAACCTTGTGGTCGAAATCTCAGCTCGGATGCAGCTTCGCCCGGTCCCCGGACCAGGGGAATGTGATAGGTTTCCGCAGGACCGCTGGCGTATCGAACGTTCGCCAGGATGAAATAGGAATGAAGCACGTTCGGACAAAAGGGAACGACGTCCGAAACTTCGACCGACCGGATGTTGCGTGCCTTGCCGCCAAACCAGCGGCGCTGCATGAGGAATTCCGGCAGGATGGAAGGCAGGGCGGTGCGCAGCGCAACGAGAAAGGACTCTTCCGGAACTGAGCTGGTTAGCATGGCAATCGGTCACTAGCACTCTTACGGGTATCGCGACAACTGAAGCCGTCGCGGAAAGAAGGCGGGTCTTTGACCCGCCCTGCCCGGGTCGGAGACCCGGGCCCACACAGTTCTTGATGCCACACAGTTCTTAGTTCCCACCGTTCTCTCGACCGATGACTACAGTGGGGACAGTTCGTCTTCCCGCTCTTTGCCTTCTTTTTTCTCGGGCGCGAACCGGGCTTCCAGGAATCTGCGTGCCAGGTGCTGGCCGCCGATGCCGAATGCGATTGCCAGGCCCAGCATCACGGCTCCCATCACGATGGCAAAGGCCAGCAGCATGGTAGAGTCCGCCAGGCCCAGTTCCTCGAAGACCGCCGAAGCGGTGAAGATCGTGATCAGGATTCGCACCGAGGAACTCAGCAGGCGCGGGGACGGCATGTCGGTGTTGACGGCCCAGAGAAGAGCAGCGCGGGAGAAGAAACTGGCGGCCAGCAATCCGAAAAACAGGAAGAAGATGGCCACGATCAGGCGCGGCAGGAACACGAAAAAGCGGGTTACATATTCCTGCATGCCCAGAATGCCAAGGGCGCTGATGCCTAGCAGAACAAAACCAAGCCAGGCCAGCCAGAAGGCAAAGCGGCTGACCAGTTCGGTGGAGGATGGCAGTGCGGCTTTATTAAGCAGTTGAGCGGCGCCCGCTCCCTCGGAGAGCTTGTCGAACTTTATCAGCCGGAGAATGCTGCGCAGGATCCACTTGACCAGGTAGGCGATGACCCAGCCCACCAATACGACGATCAGCATCACCATCAGGCGGGGCAGGAAGCGCGCGAACTCGCGGATCAATTCCTGCGTGGCCTGACTCAATTCGTTCACAATCATTTCCCGCATCGTGACCTCACTTCCTTCCGTTCCAGAGTTCGACCAGGGACGGCTTTAGACGCTCGCACGTCAGGCAAAAGTTTTCCACGTTCTGTTCTATTTCCTCACCCGAGGAATCGCGGTTCTCGACCAGAAACGTAAATGCCCTTCCGCGATAAAGCGGGGCCAGGGCCTGGACGATGTGATCGCGGCTGATGACCGACTTGTGATACGAAGCGGCGAATTCATAGACCGTGCGAGCCCAGAGTTCGTCGCCATAGGAAAACTCGTCTTCCTCGAGGGTGGCGATTCTTTGCAGCTCGGAAATCATTGGGGGAGAAAGAATCTGTTTGAGAACCGGTTCCAGTTCGGCGACACCCGAGTGAAACATTCCCAACAGGCGCTTGCGGTTGATGCGCAGCGGCTCCAGAGTTAGTTCCTCACCGGGGGCCAGCGTGGGGATATTCTGCGAATCGGCGTGGGTGCTCCAAAGCTGGAAGTTAGGTTCGAGCGACCAGAACAGGGCTCCCACGGTTTGGCGCATGGCGGCCACCAGGTCGGCCGAACGGGCGTCCAGGTGGGGCTTGGCGCCAAGGAATGTTTGCGCCAGCCGGAATCCTCCCGTGATCGCCGAGATGGTGAGGGAGATTTCGGTGCCGGTGCGGCCGGCTTCGTGGGTCCAGATTTCCTGTCCCAGAAAGTGATTGCCGAGCTGGCCGGAGAAGGCGAATTCCGAGGCATAGGGTTCTTTGACCCGCTTGCAGTAGAAGGCGCGAGTCATGGGATAGACCAGATTGCGGATCAGCAAGCCGTCGAATTTGTGGCGCCGGTAAAGAGGAGTGACGAAATCGTAAGTTCCCTGATAGACCGGGCGCAGCAGGCGTTCGATCCAGTCGGGCTCGATCGTGGTGGAGTCGGGAGAGACCACGGCGCAGGCGGAGGCGCGCAGCAATTCCGCGGAAGCCAGGATCGTGCGCAGAGCCGTGCCGGTCGATGGTTCTCCGGGATATTCTGCACTGATGCTGTGCAAGGTACGCAGAGCCTGAAGGTCCGAAGAGACCTGGAGGTCGTTGATCGAGGCGCCGCGAACCAGGTCCGGAGTCTGATCGCGCGAGCCACCATCGGCGTTGACGATTACAGCGCGCTCGCGGGGGAAATATTTCAACAGTCCGGCACGGATGGTTTGCACGACATGGCCGATCGTCGCGGCATTGTTGTAGGTAGGCACGCCGACGAGGATGTCCGCCTCGCCGACGTTGATCAGCTGACGCAGAAACTCATCGGTCAGAACGCTTTCCTCGGACAATCGTTGCCTCGCTGGCGGCTGACTTCAATACCAGTTTTCAGATCGCAGTTCTTAGTTCCCAGATCAAATCCTGCGTAAGCGGAACCAGTAGAACTGATAGGGTCCCAGCGTTAACAGGTAGGGCAAATCTCCTACCCGGGGGAAAATATTTCTGCCAAACATTTCGATCAGAATATTGCCTTTGAAACGGCGCAGATCGAGCTCCACCGCCTGAGCGGTGCTGGATAGATTGTTTACCACCAGGATGGACTCTTTTTCCAGTTGGCGTACGTAGGCCAGAATGCGGTGGTTCTCGGGATAAAGAAATTCGATCGATCCACGGCCGAATACAGGAGTGGATTTTCGCACCTTGACGATGCGTTTCATCCAGGAGAGTAGCGAGTGGTCGAAACGCTTCTGCGATTGAACGTTGACCGCCGGGTAGCCGTAGACCGGATTGAGCATGAGCGGCGAATACAGGCTCTCCGGATCGGCAGTGGAGAAGCCGCCGTTCCAGCCGCCATCCCACTGCATGGGAGTTCGCACTCCGTTGCGATCCCCGAGGTAAATGTTGTCGCCCATACCGATCTCGTCCCCGTAGTAAATGATCGGCGTGCCGGGGAACGACATGAGCATTCCGTTCATGAGCTCGATGCGGCGGCGGTCATTGTCGAGCAGGGGCGCCAGGCGGCGGCGGATGCCGACGTTGATCCGCATGTGCCGGTCGCGGGCGTACTGATCGTACATGTAGTCCCGCTCCATATCGGTGACCATCTCGAGAGTGAGCTCGTCGTGGTTACGCAGGAACAGGCACCATTGACAGGGCGACGGAATTTGTGGGGTCTGCTTGAGAATTTCGGTGATGGGCTTGCGGTCTTCCAGTTTCAGCCCCATGAACATTCTGGGCATGAGCGGGAAATGAAATGCCATGTGAAATTCATCGCCATCGCCGAAGTAGGCGCGCAAGTCGGCGGGCCACTGGTTAGCCTCGGCCAGCAGCATTTTGCCAGGGAAATGTTTGTCCAGCTTTCCGCGCAGCTCTTTGAGGACGGAGTGGGTTTCGGGCAGGTTCTCGCAGGAAGTGCCCTCGCGCTCCACCAGGTAGGGGACCGCGTCCAGGCGGAACCCGTCTACGCCGAGCTCGACCCAGAATTGCATCACCTTCCACATTTCTTCGCGAACCGCGGGGTTGTCGTAATTGAGATCAGGCTGGTGGCTGAAGAAGCGATGCCAGTAGTAGGCCTTGGAGACCGGGTCCCAGGCCCAGTTGGAAAGCTCGGTGTCCACGAAAATGATGCGGACCCCCTTGTACTTCGTGTCAGTATCGCTCCAGACGTACCAGTCGCGGCGCGGGTTGTCGTGCGAACTTCTGGATTCCTGAAACCAGGGATGCTGATCGGAGGTGTGGTTGAGCACCAGTTCGACAATCACACGGATGCCGCGCTCATGGGCAGCATGCAGAAAGAGCTTGAAGTCGTCGAGATTGCCGTAGTTGGCATGGACGGTGTTGTAATCGGCGATATCGTAGCCGTCATCCTTCAGCGGTGAGGGGAAGAACGGCATCAGCCAGAGAGCGTTTACCCCCAGTTCCTGAAGGTAATCAAGCTTCTGAGCCAGACCGCGGAAGTCGCCGATGCCGTCGCCGTTGGTGTCAAAAAAAGTGCGGACGTGTACCTGGTAAATGATGGCGTCTTTGTACCAGAGCATGTCCTGAGCTGATGGCAAGTTCCCTTCTTCCCGTTTACCGCTCTCTGGTAAACCAGTTTTCAGACAAAATAGTCGACGCCGTTTTCACTCCGCACGCGCCGCCGGATACAGAAAATATGCGCCGGCAAGCGCTGCGGATCGAGTTCCACGTAGTTGCGTGGCCCTCGCCAGACATAGCGCGCATCCGTAAGCAGGTCGTGCATCTGATAAGGCTGGCGCGGGTCGAGGTGGAACAGGTCTAGCGGCAGATCGACCCATGCCGATTGCGTGCGATACGGATCCAGATTTACGGCCACGACGATGACGTTGAGCAGGTCGTCGGTCGTCTTACTGTAGACAAGGATCCGGTCGTTTTCCGCGGGATGAAAACGCAGGCTCCAGTCGCTGTGTAGCGCCGGGTTTTCGCGGCGTATCTGGTTCACTTTCGCGATCAGCTTGGCCAAGCTGTCGGGACGATCCAGGTCCCAGTTGCGGATCTGATACTTTTCGGAGTCGAGATATTCTTCGCTGCCCGGACGCACGGCGCGGTTCTCGCCGAGTTCGAAGGCGGGACCATAGATTCCGTAATTCGCTCCCAGCGTTGCCGCCAACGCCAGCCGGACCATGAAAGCGGGGCGCCCGCCCTGCTGGAGAAAGTCGGTCAGAATGTCCGGTGTATTGGGCCACAGATTCGGACGAAAGTATTCACGCGCATCGCTTTGCGTGATTTCGTTAAAGTATTCAGTGAGCTCAGGCTTGGTATTGCGCCAGGCAAAATATGTGTACGATTGGGTGAACCCCAGCTTGGCCAATTCGTACATCACCTTAGGGCGGGTGAAAGCCTCCGCGAGAAACAGGACATTGGGATAGCGGCTCTTAATGTCGGTAATCAGCCATTCCCAGAAGTCGAAGGGCTTGGTGTGGGGATTATCGACGCGGAAGATCCGGACACCCTGGTCGATCCAATACAGCACGACGCTTCGGAGTTCTGCCCACAGGGCTTGGCTTTGTTCAGTCTCAAAGTCGAAGGGATAAATGTCCTGATACTTCTTGGGCGGGTTCTCGGCATATTGCACCGTGCCATCGGGGCGCGTGCGGTACCACTCGCGGTGGTCCTTAACGTAAGGATGATCGGGCGCGCACTGGTAGGCGAGGTCGAGAGCTACTTCCAGGCCCAACGCCCGCGCCCGTGCGAGCAATTTCTTGAAATCGTCGATCGTGCCTAACTGCGGGTCGATTGCCTTGTGCCCGCCTTCGCGTGACCCAATGGCCCATGGGCTGCCGACTTCATCTGGCGCGGCTTTTTCCGCATTGTTCTTCCCTTTGCGATTCACACGGCCGATGGGATGAATGGGAGGAAAATAGACGACATCAAATCCCATGCCGGCTACGTAGTCTAGCCGCTTCAGGCAGTCCAGCAGGGTTCCGGACTGGCCCGGCCGGGGGGAGCAGGAACGTGGGAACATTTCATACCACGCACTGAAGCGGGCCTTTTCGCGATCCACCACCACCGTCAGTTCCCGGCTGTACATGGTTGCGTGCCGGCGATCGGCATTTCGGGTCATTGCGGCTTGCAACTCGGGGCCTGATGCCGTCTTTACGGCGCTTGGGACTTCTCGTGCAGACAGTTTCTTAATTTCTTCGGCGCTGGCAACGAGGAGATCCCGGTCTTTTCCATCGGAACGCAGAGCCGCCGCCTCGATCAACTGCACTCCAATCAAGATATCGACGGAGAGGTCCTGCGCTGCTTCAAACTTTTTTGCCAGATCGCGGGTCCAGGACTGATATCGATCCGTCCAGGCTTGCAAGGTGTAAAGATGGCAGCCCTCGGCGTCGACGCGAAACTCGGCCTGCCAGCGATCGTTCACCAGCGGCGCCATGGCGACTTCGTCCCATTCGGACCGAGACGCAGGGCGATGGCGCAGGACTGCATACAAGACGTCATGACCGTCGGCGAAAATATCTGCGGTTACCTCTACGCGGTCGCCGATGGTGCGCTTGATGGGGAAACGACCACAGTCAACCTGCGGCTGGACATTTTCGATGACGACCCGTCGGGCGAGCGCGGGTTTGACGGCGTCTTCCCCGCCCGTCATTTCTGCCCGAGTCATTGACAGTGCCGACCCCCAGAGTTCAGTGCTTCGCGCCAGTCCATTTTCGTGCCATTCCATCCAGAGAAGAGACAATTAAGACCGGAACACGCATCTAGCACGCGCCGATGGTGAAAAAACAGTGAGTTATGCAGCCTATTTTGAAAATTTATCACATGGGGTGGCGGCGCGTACGCAGGCACAACAGTCGCTTGGACATGGTGACTCAGATGAGATAACTGCAGGTCCTAAAAGTAGCGCCGGCATCCCTCGGTTTTGCTCGGGGCAGGCTTTGCCGGCACCACCTAGGTCAATTACCTTGGCAGCCTCGAATGTTGATAGGCACACTCAAGAAGTAGCGCCCGCATCCCTTCGGCTTCGCTCAGGGCAGGCTTTGCGGCTGTCCTGAGGGCGCTAGTTAGGTCAAGTACATTGCGGCTTCGAATCCTGAGAGGTGTACTTCAGAGTTCGAGTCGGCGGTAAGCATTTCAACAGGTCGCGGAGCAGATTTGCCGCTGTAGGCCGGGTCCCCCGTCCAGAGAGTGAGTCGCGAATTTGAGGGAGGGGGCACCACTGGAATCGTCTGCGCGGCGGCGGAAAAGTTACAGACGATCAGAGCAGTGCTGCCCGACGGGTCGTTTCGCCGCATCACAAAAAACTTTGACTGCTCGTCGAACTGAATTTCGGTGAGATCCTTGCGGCAGTTTCCCAGGCTAGGGTGTTTTTTACGGAGGGAAATCAGATCTCGATGGAGACGCAGAATCTCTGCGTAGGGAGAGCGTTCTGGCTTCGACCAGTCGAGTTTGCAGCGCTTAAAGGTGCTCTCGGCTTGCGGATCGGCGAAATCACCCTCCGAGTAGTGCGCTCCCAATTCCCTTTTGCGCCCCTCGCGCACGGCGTTGACCAGGTGGGGATCTTCGAAGCTCGTGAAAAACAAGAAAGGTGCGGTCTCTCCGTATTCCTCTCCCATAAACAGCAATGGCAGGAAGGGCGAGCACAGAGTCAGTACCGCCGCCAGCTTCTGCTGTTCCAGGGAAACGAGAGCTGAAAGTCGTTTGCCGCGGCTGGTATTGGCGACCTGGTCGTGGTTCTGGATGAAGCTTACGAACTGTTCTCCTGGGCAATTCTTCGATGAACTGCCATAGCGGCGCCGGCGGTAGCTTGAGTATTTCCAGTCAAAAACGAATCCCTCACGAATGGACTTGGCAAGATCGGCCAGCGCGCCGAAATCCACCAGGAAGCCCTGCCGCTCCCCGGTAATCAGCCCGTAGAGCGCATGATGAAAGTCGTCGTGCCATTGGGCGTCAAGAGCGTAACCACCGCTGGCGCGGGGATTGATGATGCGGACGTCCTCGAGATCGCTCTCGGCAATGATCCAGGCCTGGCGCTTCAGGCGCTCACCCTGGTTATAAAACGCTTCAGATAATTCGTCGAGAACGTGGCGAGCCCCGAAATCGTAGATGCCGTGGATGGCATCCAGGCGAAGGGCATCGACGTGGTATTCGGTGAGCCAGTACAGGGCATTGTCGATGACCCAGCGGCGGATGCCGTCGCTCTCTGGCCCGTCAAAGTTGATGGCCTTGCCCCAGGGCGTGTGGTGGGCGTCGGTGAAACAGGGCGCGAACTCGGGAAGGTAGTTGCCTTCCGGACCGAGGTGGTTGTAGACCACATCCATCACGACCGCGAGCCCGTGCTGATGGCAGGCGTCGACCAGCCTCTTCAGACCGGTGGGGCCGCCGTAGGAAGACTGCGGAGGGTAAAGGCTGGCGCCGTCGTATCCCCAGTTTCGATTGCCGGGAAATTCTGCGACCGGCATGATTTCAATCGCGGTGATGCCGAGGTCGCGAAGATATGGGAGGCGGGGAATGACGCTTTCAAACGTGCCCTCGGCCGTGAACGTGCCGGTGTGGAGTTCGTAGAGGACGAAATCTTTGAGCGGTATGCCGCACCAGGCTTGATCCGACCAGGCGAACGAACCGGGATCGACGATGCGGGAGGGACCGTGTACCCCTCGCGGCTGCCAGCGCGAAACCGGGTCAGGACGTTCGCGCTCACCATCGAGAACATAGAAATAATCGGCGCCTTCGCCAACGCCGGGAACTGTGGCCACAAATTCCGCGCCAAATCCGAAAGTGGATTCGCGCGTCATGGGAACGGTGCGGGGTTGTTCTCCAAGAATCCGCACCGCCAGACTCTTCAGGTTGGGCGCCCAGACGCGAAACTCGGTGTGGCCGCCGCCGCGGACCGACGCGCCAAATCCAAGTTCCCAAATAGTGTCGGTTGACTTACCCGGCATTCACGGAGTCCTCGACATGAATCAGCAGGGCTACCGGCAAGTGCGAAAAAACTTTGGAAACCGCAAGCGCCGGATCGCCTTCCCGCTCCACTGCAGAAACGGTTTGCCCGGTCAGCACGTCGCGATAGGGGCCCGGCGGAATTCGTTTCCGCAGGATTACCTGGGTATCGCCCCAGGTTTCCGCTCCCACTGAAAGACGGCTTTGCGCCCCCAGTTGAGCAAAGAAGCGTGCGGCCATCACGATGACCGTGGCGCCCCGGAAGGAGCGGGCGAAAGCAATCACGTTCTTATTCCTTGTTCCGATTGCGCGCAGCGGAATGTAGTTACCTTTGGCAAAAAGAGCACGATGTTTACGGCGCAACATGAGCGCGCAGCGGGTTACGTGCAATTTAAGCGCGCCGTCGGCCGGATCGGTGACTAACCTGTCGACCAAGCCTGGCGAATTCATGTCTGCGGCGTCACGAAGCCGCGCCAGCAAAGCCTGCAACTCCTCGTAATTCACCTGACGACGATTGTCGGGGTCGGCAAGACTGAAATTAAAAACCTCCGTTCCCTGGTAAAAATCCGGCAGTCCGGGAGAAGCGATCTTCAGCAAGGCCTGGGAAAGCGAGTTGAGGATTCCGGCCTTTGCGATCCCCGCCTGGAACGGGGCAAAGTCGTCGAGAAATGGCTTTCCAGTCGAAGGATCGAGGACGGCGTCAAGAAATCCGCGGAAAGCACTTTCATACTCGGCATTCGGGTTGACCCAACTGGTATTCACCTTGGCTTCGCGCAACGCCTTCTCCATGTAGCCGTGAATTCTCGCCACGAATTCCGCGTATTCCCCGCTGTTCATGGCCTGGAGAGGCCACGCGCCCACCAGGGTTTGATACAGGAAGTACTCCTCGTTCGGGCTCGGCACCGCCTCTCCGTTCACCAGGATTTTCTTGCCCTCATTCAAACGTTGCCAGGCACGGATTGCCCGGTACCATTCCGCGGGAATCTCGGAGAGCACGTTGATACGCGCTCGAACGTCTTCACTTCTCTTCGTGTCATGGGTTGAACTAGCCAGCATCGCGTTGGCCCAGGAAGTGCGCCGGGCTGCATTCTTCTCGTGGAATGCGGATAGAGACACCCCAAAGTTTTCGGGAGAGCCACCCACCTCGTTTAGTGAGAGCAGGGGAAAGTAGCGATAGAATGCCGTGTCTTCCAGGCCTTTGGCCATCACCGGCCCGGTGAGCTGCTGGAAGCGCATCACAAACATCCGTCGCTCGGCCCTTTCGGCATCGCCGATGCTGTCGGGATCCTTGAGCAGGAGCAGGTTCTGGATGAAATCGAAGACTGATCCGCTGGTGGCCGGATTCCGGCGCTTCGCAATCTTGATCGCGGCGCGAATATAACGCTCGTCCTGGTCGTCAGGATGTTGCGTGTCGATGCGGATGTAAGTTCTGTACACCGGGAAGCAGGCAATGACTTCGCGCAAGGCATCGCGGAGACTTTCCAGCGTGAAGTCCCGCGAGCGCCGGTGCTGCTCGGAAATACGATCCAGCCGCCGGGAAAGCACGTTCAACTCGCTGGACATCGAGACCTGCATGACCAGGCGCTTGCTTTCATAGATGAGGTCGGCATAACTCTGGGACCAGCCGGTGAACTTGCGGTAGAGGCGGTGGAAGACGCGCTTCCTGGAGCCATCCACGAAAAGTCCGTTGAGCAGATTCAGAAATCCGTAGCCGATGGTCCCTTCGATGGCCCAGCCCGGGCGTAATTCCTCGTTGCCCACCAGAATTTTCTCCGCCGCAACGTACAAGCGCCGCCGCACTGCGCTGCCGGCTGCGGCGGGCTCTTCGCCCGGCAACGGGACTTGAGCCTGCAGGTCTTCAAAATATTTTTGCGGATCAAACAATCCATCGGGATGGTCCACGCGAATTCCCGAAACCAGGCCTTTCTGGATAAGGGCAAAAGGGATGCCATGAACGTTGGCAAAGACCTCAGGAATCTCCACACGGATGGCTGCCAGATCGTTGATGTCGAAAAATCGGCGGTAGTTGATTTCGTCGGCAGCCACTCGCCAGAAGCTCAGTCGGTAGGGCTGATCGTCCAGCAGCCGCTCCAGTTGATCGAAACTGTGGGTATCGCCCTTGGAGCCGTTGATCGCGGTCAATACGTCGTGCGTCGCCGTGCTGACGATTGGGCTGTTTTCTTTCAGCGCGGCTAGTCTGCGTTTGATGATTTCCTTTTCCCGCTGCCGTTCCCGGATTTTGGCCACATCGGTTTCATCCCGAGAGGGCAGGTAGGAAAGCGCGGTGAGAATGCTTTCCAGTTCGAGCAGGTACCCGTCACCCTCGGGTAATTGCGGCTGTAGTCTTTCGAGCACTTTTTCCAGAAGCAGGCTCCAGGAGCGCGGGGCCAGTGGATAGGGCACGCCCTGGCAATCAAGAACAAACGCACCCGCGTCATAAATTACGCGGACCAATTGACTCTCAAGTACCAGGCCGAATTGGTCGGGCAGGAACGGCAGCAGAACCTTATTCGCCAGTTCGGCTTTGGGCGGGTTCCAGTCGATATCGAAGTGGCGAGAATAGGGCGAGCTCGGGCCGTTTTCCAATACGTCCCACCACCAGACGTTGGAAGGATGGGTAATGCACATGTGGTTGGGCACCACGTCGACAACCAGACCCATTTGGTGCTGCTTCAGCCGTCTGGCAAACTCGTGGAACTCGTCTTCGCCTCCGAGTTCAGGACTAAACCGGGTGTGGTCGGTCACGTCGTAGCCGTGGAGGCTGCCGGGGCGCGCCATCAGGAAGGGAGACGTGTAGCAGTCCGTAATCCCCAGATCAGAGAGATAGTCCACGACCGCGGCGGCCTGGCGGAACGTGAAAGACTTATTGAGCTGGAGACGGTAGGTAGCGCAAGGCACATAGGCCGGTTCTCCAGGAGTTCTGTTCTTCACTTTCGGTCTTCCTCGGTGCTGTTCGGATGCCGCAATCTACTTCAGTGCCGTCTGCGATGGATAACGGGATGCTATCCTAACTCACCCTATCCCGGGAGACTTGATGGAACGTTACGTCTGCATTCATGCTCACTTTTACCAGCCGCCACGGGAAAATGCCTGGTTGGAGGCGGTTGAACTACAGGATTCCGCCTATCCCTACCACGATTGGAACGAGCGGGTCACGGCGGAGTGTTATGCGCCCAACAGCGCCTCGCGGATTCTGGATGGAGATGGTCGCATCCTGCAGATCGTCAACAACTACTCCAAGATCAGCTTCAATTTCGGACCGACCCTGCTTTCCTGGATGGAGCAAAAAAGTCCCGCCGTGTACCAGGCGATCCTGACGGCCGACCGGGAGAGCCAGCGGACTTTCTCGGGTCATGGCAATGCGGTGGCACAAGCGTACAACCACATGATTCTTCCGCTCGCCGACCAGCGCGACAAGTACACGCAAATCCGATGGGGGATTCGAGATTTTGAGACCCGCTTCGGCCGGCATCCCGAGGGGATGTGGCTGCCGGAGACCGCGGTGGACCTGCGCACGCTCCAGGTTCTGGCTGAACTGGGCATCAAGTTCACGATTCTCTCTCCCTACCAGGCAGGACGGGTGCGACCGCTCGGCGGCCGGGCCTGGCGCAAGGTCGACGGCGGTCGAATTGATCCTTCAATGGCGTATGCGGTTCGTCTTCCGTCCGGCCCAGCAATGAATGTTTTCTTCTATGATGGCCCGATCTCCCGCGCCATTGCGTTCGAGGATGTTCTGGGGGATGGCAAGCGGTTATCCGACCGGCTTCTGGGTGCGTTCTCCGATGCGCGCACCTGGCCCCAACTGGTTCACATCGCTACGGACGGCGAGACTTACGGCCATCACAAACCTTACGGCGATATGGCGTTGGCGTTTGCTTTACGCAACATCGAATCCAGTCAAATCGCCCGGCTTACCAACTATGGCGAATATCTGGAGAAGCATCCACCCGCCCAGGAAGCCAAGGTGATCGGCAACAGCTCCTGGAGTTGCGTGCACGGAGTGGAGCGCTGGAAGAGCGATTGCGGATGCAACTCCGGAGGCCACTCCGGCTGGAACCAGCAATGGAGGGCGCCACTGCGGCAGGCCTTCGACTGGTTGCGGGATTCGGTCGCTCCGCGCTACGAGGCCGAAGCCAAAAAGTTGTTCGATCGTCCCTGGGTGACGCGTGACACTTACATCGACGTGGTTCTCGATCGCTCGCGCGAGAGCATTACCCGGTTCATGACCGGGCAGGCAAAGCAAGAGCTTTCCCAGACCGAAATCGTGAGGGCGCTGAAGCTGCTCGAGCTGCAGCGCTATTTGATGCTGATGTACACCAGCTGTGGCTGGTTTTTTGACGAGCTTTCCGGGATTGAAACGGTTCAGGTGATTCAGTACGCGGGCCGCGCCCTGCAACTGGCCGGTCAATTGTTCGCCGAGGATCTGGCTACGCCCTTCCTGGACCTGCTGGCGCAGGCCAAGAGCAACCTTCCGGAACAGGGTGATGGGCGCTCCATCTACGAGCGCTATGTTCAGCCCGCGATGGTGGACCTGGAGAAGGTTGGCGCTCACTATGCAGTCAGCTCTCTGTTTGAAGAATACGGGGAGAACACCCGCATTTATTGTTATGACGTAGGGCGAACTGACTATCGCTCCTCTCGTCAGGGGAAATTGCGGGCGGTACTGGGACAGGCCAATATCACTTCAGAGATCACCTGGGAGGCAGACAAGATCACGTTTGGCGTCCTTCATCTTGCGGATCATAGCGTGATTGGCGGGGTGCGAAAGTTTCAGGGCGAGAAGGCCTACGGGGTCCTCGACCAGGAACTGGAAAAGGCCCTCGGCAGTGGTGATCTCGCCGAACTCGTGCGACTGTTCGACAAGAACTTCAGCTCCGGCACCTACACCCTGCGATTGCTCTTCCGCGACGAACAGCGAAAAATACTCGGCATCATTCTGGAAGAAGCCACCAACGAGGCGCGCGCCTTGTATCGCAACTTTCACGATGAGCACGCCCACCTGATTCGCTTTGTTACCGATCTGGGTGTGCCCCTGCCACGGCGTTTCCGCCTGGCTGTCGATTTCACTCTGAATTCAGATCTGCTGGACGCGTTTTCTGCCGATGAAGTGGATTTGAAAAAGTCCCGAGAAATCCTCGAGGAGATCCGGCGCACCGGCGTCAAACCGGATGCGGTCACACTGGAATTTGCCTTGCGCCGAACGATTGAGCGGCTATTCGCCCGATTCGTGGCTGATCCTGTGGATCCGGGACTGCTTGCGAGGCTGGAGGAGACGATTGACCTGGTTCAAAGTCTGCCCTTCGGGGTACGCCTCTGGGAGGCCCAGAACACGTACTACGAGATGATGCGAAATCATGCTGGTCAGGTTCAGGAACGGGCGGAGCGTGGCGACGCTGAGGCACAGGTTTGGCTGCAGGCTTTCGCCAGGCTGGGTGAAAAGTTGAAGGTGAGATTTCAGGCAACGTCCGTGACCGGCGCGGCCTGAGACGAATCCTACCCGAGAGGAATGAAACCATGTCCCAGGCAGTGGCGGCAGTCGGGGGAGGACGCTCTGGCGATCCTTGTGTGATGGTCATTTTTGGCGCCGCCGGCGATCTTACCCGCCGGAAGTTGATTCCCGCGCTCTATAACCTCGCTAAGTACAACCTCTTGTCTCGAGAGTTTGCCGTTATCGGTGTCGCGCGGAACCCGATGTCCAGCGACGAGTTTCGCGCCAAGCTGGTGCTGGATCTGAAAGAGTTTGTGACTGGCCAGATCGATCCCGATCTGCTGGAGTGGTTCCAACGGCACGTGTACTACATTACCGGCGAGTTCAACGATGCGAGCACGTACCAGCAGTTGAAAGAACTCCTCCAGAAGGTAGACCAGGACCACGGTACCCACGGTAATTATTTTTATTATCTCGCCACCGCTCCTGATTTCTTCGGCCCCATCGTGGAGCAACTGGCCGCCACCGGCCTGATGACCGAAGATAACCATCAGTGGCGGAGAGCGATCATCGAAAAACCGTTTGGACGCGACCTGGATTCGGCGCGCACCCTGAATCAGCAACTGCTTAAAGTCGCGAGCGAAAAGCAGATTTACCGCATCGACCACTACCTGGGCAAGGAAACCGTTCAAAATATCCTGGCCTTTCGCTTCGCCAACGGGATCTTCGAGCCGATCTGGAACCGGCGTTACATCGACCACGTGCAGATTTCCGTTGGCGAAACCGTGGGCGTGGAAAAGCGAGGCGGTTACTACGATCAGGCGGGGGCCTTGCGCGATATGGTGCCCAATCACATCATGCAGCTGATCAGCCTGACCGCCATGGAGCCCCCGATCTCGTTCCAGGCGGATGCGGTCCGCGACGAGCAGGCAAAGATATTGCATGCAGTGCAACCCTTGAGCTCAGAGGACGTGTTGACTCGCACGGTGCGCGGCCAATACGGCGAGGGCGAGATGGGGGGCCAGCATGTTCCTGCTTATCGCTCCGAGCCCGGCGTGCCTCCCGATTCGCGCACCGAGACTTTCGTTGCCATAAAGCTGCAGGTAGACAATTGGCGGTGGGCGGGCGTGCCGTTTTATTTGCGCACGGGAAAACGCATGGCTTCACGCAGCACCTACGTTGTCATCCAGTTTCGACGCGCGCCCTTTGTGCTTTTCCGCGACACCGAAGTAGAAAAACTCACGCCCAACCAACTGGTTTTGCATATTCAACCGGAGGAAGGGATTGCACTGCGCTTTGCGGCCAAGACCCCGGGACCGGCGATGCACCTGGGCACGGTAGACATGGATTTTGAATACGCCGACTACTTCGGCAAGCAACCGAGCACGGGTTACGAGCGCCTGCTGCACGATTGCATGGTGGGCGATGCCACATTATTTCAGCGGGCGGACATGGTCGAGGCGGGCTGGGGCGTCGTGAGTCCGATTCTGGATTTGTGGAAGGCCTTGCCGCCGCGTAATTTCCCCAACTATCCGTCTGGCAGCTGGGGGCCGAAAGAAGCGGAGGATCTGCTGGAGCGCGACGGTCGCCACTGGCGGAATTTCGAGAAGTGACCCCGCGGATGCGCGGGTTGTCCTGCATCACGTCCGGGTTAGCTGTGCGATCAGCTTCTCATGCTGCGGATAGACCTTGATCAGCTCTGACCGTTTCCCTAACTCGAAGTCATCGAAATCAAAACCCGGCGCGACGGTACAACCCACCAAGGCAAACGACTGGGGCTCGCGGACCCGCGACGCAAACCAGCAACCCGCCTCGACCACCGCTTGCAGTGACTCGCCCGCCTCAGGATCGCCGCCGATCTGGAGTTCGTTGTACGAACCGCCTGCTTCGATCACATGCACTGTCAACGCGGCTCCTGCATAAAAATGCCACAGCTCATCCGACCGCAGACGATGGAATGCCGAAAAGTTTTCCTCATCCAGCAGGAAGTAGATCGCGGTCGAAACCAGCCGGGGCCCGGTGAACTGCGGCGGCAATGCCTCTCTGGGGATAGACAACCGCGAGCGATAAGTCTCGCGATAGTATCCGCCCTCGGGGTGAGGGATCAGACCCAGTGTTTCGATCCAGTATTTGGCGTCTTTGATCATGAACCGGTCCTCATTCTAAGTCACGCTGCGCGGATGCGGGTGCCACAGCCCGTGTAGGGACGGGTCGTAGCCTGCGCTGAGCGAAGCCGAAGGGACCCGTCCAGGCCGAGCAAAGCTCGGCAGTCTTGCACCGCCTCTCCGCCCACAGGAAGATAAGGTCAGCTCAATACAGCGCGGGCGAGTCGCCCGCGGCCACACGGTCACGACCACCTTGCGACTGGACGGGCGGTAGTGTACAAACTCTGCCATGAATCGACTTGCGCTCGGAATTTTATGCGGCATCGCGTTTGGCCTGGTGGATGTTCTGATGACTGTTTTCGGAAAGCACCCGGACATCACCACCACGATGTTGCTGCAGGCCTTCTCCAGCCGCTTCGCCATTGGGGTTCTGGCTGCCACGGTCACTCTCCCCGTGCATCCCATCCTGGCGGGTGCGATTGTCGGCCTGCTGATAAGCCTGCCGGATGCTTTCGGCTTGAGGTCCTACGTTGGAGTTCTCGGAACCGGCCTGCTATTCGGTGGACTGACGGGATGGGCTGCCAAAATGTGGGGCACATAGTATGCCCGTGACCTACAACCAGATCGCAGGCCAAAGTGTAGAACGGCTCGCTGCCCTCAGCGATGGCGTATTTGCCGTCGCCATGACTCTGCTGGTGCTCGACCTTCGCGTACCCGCGATGGAGGCGATACACAGCGAGCTCGATTTGCGTCATGCCCTGGTGGTTCTCTCTCCACGCCTTCTGATGTACCTGATGAGCTTTATCACTCTGGGAATTTTCTGGGTCGGGCAACAGACCCAACTCAACCATCTTTCGCGCTCGAACCGAAGTCTCTCATGGATTCACATCTCGTTCTTGTTCGCGGTCTCGATTACGCCGTTCTCCACCACACTGTTGGCGGAGTTTCCCAGGTACCGCACCGCACTTCTTGCCTACTGGATCAACATTCTGCTGTTGGGAACGACACTTTACTTCAGCTGGTCGTGTGCGATGGGCACGGGACTGGTGAAGGACGACATCTCGAGTGAAGTGCCAGTCGCGATCAAGCGCCGCATTCTGATCGCGCAGGCATTCTATGCGTTCGGCGCGTTGCTCTGCGTTTTCAGCACCTATTGGAGCATTGCGTTCATTGTCACGATGCAACTCTACTATGCTGTCGCGCCGCGGTTTGGCCGGCGTTCCGACCCCTGATTTATTTTCTTACATTCACCTTCATTACCACTCCTGACCCTTGAATCTGGGTTGGGCGAAAAAGGCTGTACCAAACTTAGGATATACTCTCGGGCGAAATTCAAAAGAGGCTTCATTCAGATACTGCGCGGTTTTGTGCCGAAGTCGAAGGTGTATCCCCGCCCAGGAGGTTCGATGCGATTACTCGATATGAAATCAGGATTCTGGCTTCTGACTCTGGTTCTTTCAGCGCCACCGCTGATGCGAGCTGCCGATCAAAAGCCGGAAGAACTGGTGGCCCGCCATCTCAATTCCTTGGGCACGGCGGAGGCTCGTGCGGCGAATAAATCGCGTGTGATCCAGGGCCGGGCCACATTCAGGATGCCGGTTGGGGGTGGCAGCCAACTGGAGGGCAAAGGGGCCGTGGTTTCTGAGGACCGCAAGCTCAACTTCATGATGAAGTTCGCTTCCGACTACAAGGGAGAACAATTTATTTCGGACGGAGACAAGTTGTCGATCGCCGCCACCACTGCCGACCACAGGCGCACTGCGTTTGGTGAGTTCGTGAGGAGTCAACCCCTCCTCTTGCAGGAAGGCTTGCTGGGTGGTGCTCTATCCACGGTCTGGGCCTTGGCGAACCTCGAGCACAATCATCCCCGCCTTAGTTCCGCAGGACTGAAAAAGGTGGACGGGCGGCAACTATTGGATCTTCACTATGAGCCCAAGAGGGGCAATGACATGGAAATCCATCTCTACTTCGACCCGGAGACGTATCGCCACGTTCTGACGGTTTACTCGTTGACCGCTGCTTCAGGTTTCGGCGGCTCCGTGCCCAGCGCAAGCGATCAAGTCGGCCTAACCACGCCTTCGAACAATCCCGGGAGCGACCCCACGCAAAGCTCCAGGCAACGAGAGATCCGCTATACCCTGGAAGAGCGCTTCAGCGATTTCACGGCTACCGACGGGCTCACCCTGCCCTCGCACTACAACATCCATTTCACCGAAGAACTGCAGGACGGACACACTGCCGTTTATGAATGGGACATGGCTGCGACCGAAGTTTCGAACAATATCAAGCTTGATCCGAGAAATTTTCAGGTGAAATAAGGGGCGTGCGCGCCGATAAGGAGCCCGGGCCCGGTGATCAGAACCGGTGATTAGAAAATGATGGGTGGATCAGTTGCCCGGTTTTTTCTTGGATGCGGGGTCACTTTTCGCCGTAAGAGTGCGAACATACTTCAGGACAGACTGGATTTCATCGTCGGTGATATTGCCCTTGAAGGCAGGCATGTTGCCTTTCCCTTCAGAGATGGACTGAGTGAGTTCAGCGTCTGATTTCTTCTGAACCTCGGGGGAACGCAGATCGGCTGTCTGCAGACTCTTCCCTACAGGAGTGTTCCCGCTGCCATCCGGTCCATGGCAGGTCACGCATTTCGCCTTGAAAACACCCGCTCCAGCGGCACTGCCCTCGGCAGACGCGAGGGGAGATGTGATGGGAAGGAGAATCAGCACAAGTGCGAGAGCGCGAAATGGGGGCAGGTTTTGAAGCCGTAGTTTCATAGTCCCTCGAGGTTTTGATGGCTCGCCGTGTTCTAACGCAGGTCCTCACCCGACGCAAAACTTCGTCATTCTAGCGGTTCGACTCTGTCAAATCAAACGCTGGATGGCAATCATGGAGCAGAGGGTGTAGGCGCAACGATCCACGTGCCGATAACGACGGGCGCGCCCGCTCGTCCAGCCGAGCAAAGCCCGGCAGGTTCTCAATCCGCGCCGAAATCCGGCGAGCAGCGCTCACCCTTAGGACGGGGTATACGTGCGAGGCTGAAGACGGCAACGGCGGGTAACAGGCCTCATCTGTGATTTAGGGCATTGGCCGATTCGTCACGACGCTCCGGTACTTCCGGCGTGAACCTTACTCAACACGGCGGTGTAACATGTACGATCTGGTTAAAGCGTTGGATGATGGCCGGAACCATGAAGAAATGCCTGGTGTTCTTAATATTTACGGCCCATCTCTTTGGCCAGAGTAACGCGGGCGGGTTGCGGCTGAGGGTCGTGGACCCGACCGGGCTGGGCCTGCAAAGCTCGGTCGATCTGGTTTCTGAGGCCAACCAATTCCGCCAGACCTACGTGACCGACGAAGCGGGAAATCTGGCTGCCAGAAATCTTCCCTTCGGTGTGTACCGACTCGAGGTCAAGCGTCCCGGCTTTGCATCTTACTCCGGGGCCGTAGAGATCCGGTCCGCCCTTCCCGCCGAACTGCGTATCCGGTTGTCGGTCGCGTCTCCACAGACCGCGGTCGAGGTGCGGGACTCGGACACGCTGGTGGATCCCCATCGTACCGGCACCCTCAACCGGGTCGGCACGGACACTCTGGAACATCGCAGCACAGCGTTGCCGGGCCGTTCCATCATCGACCTGGTGAACAGCCAACCCGGCTGGCTGCTGGAGTCAAACGGTGTGTTGCATCCCCGCGGCTCGGAATACCAGACGCAGTATGTGGTGGACGGCGTGCCGCTGACGGACAAGCGATCCCCGTCCTTTGCACCCGAGATTGAGGCCGACGATGCCGGCTCCATGACCATTCTCACCGCCAACTTTCCCGCCGAATATGGGAGAAAACTCGGCGGTGTAGTTGAGATCTCTACAGCGCGGGATTCGCGGCAGGGGCTGCACGGCAAATTTGTCGGCTCCGGCGGCAGCTTCGGCACGGCCGACGGCTACCTGATGCTGCAGCAGGGTTGGGGCAAGAATACGCTGGGATTCAGCGCCGAGGGCGCTCTTACCGATCGCTATCTCGATCCTCCTGTGCTCAGCAACTTTACCAATCGGGCGACGACCGGCAGCTTCGCATCCCACTACGAGCGCGACCTCTCCGAACGTGACCGTCTGGGCTTCATCATGCGGCACGAGCAAACCGTGTTTCAGGTGCCGAACGAATTTGTACAGCAGGCGGGCGGGCAGCGGCAGGACCGTAACACCGACGAAACCATCGGCATTTTTTCTTATCAACACATTTTTTCGGCGAATACACTGGGCGATTTCCGGGTGATGTCCCGCGATGATTCCTCCGGACTTGTTTCCAACGATCAATCCACTCCGATCATCGCGGGCCAGCAGCGCAGCGTTCGGGAAGTGTATGCAAAGGGCAACCTATCGATTCACCATGGAAGGCATGAGATCAAGGCGGGCGCCGACCTGGATTACGGATCCATCCACGAGCAATTCAATTACGCCATCACCGATTTCAGCCAGTTCGATCCGGACACTCCTGCAACCTTCAATTTTTCCGGTCATGGGCTGGATCGTGAACAGGCGCTGTACGTCCAGGATCTGGTGCGTCTGGGCCGGTGGACGCTGAGCGCCGGGTTACGCTGGGACCACTACCGGCTCGTGGTGGATCGCAGCGCGTTTAGTCCCCGGCTCGGTATCGCATGGTATTGGCCACGAGCGGATCTGGTTTTTCACGCGTCCTATGACCGGGCCTTCCAGACTCCCGCGGCTGAGAACATTCTGCTGGCCAGTTCGGCAGCGGTCGGCGCGCTCAATCCGGAAGTTCTGCGTTTGCCGGTGGAACCGTCGCATGGGAATTTCTATGAGGCTGGCCTGACCAAAGGCCTCCTTGGAAAGCTCAAGCTGGAGCTGAATTACTACAACCGAAGGTTTGATAACTATGCGGACGATGATCTGCTGCTGAATACCGGCGTGAGTTTTCCTATTGCGTTCCGCCGGGGGACGATTTACGGCACCGAGGCCAAGCTGGAACTTCCGAACTGGGGCCGGCTCTCCGGCCAGGTGAGCTACTCCAACATGGTTGGCTTTGGCTATACGCCCGTCACCGGCGGCCTGTTCCTGGGCGATGACGCGTCGGGTGCCTTGGCCAATTCCGGGCGCTTTCCGGTTTCTCAGGATCAGCGCAATACTCTTAGCACGCGCTTCCGATATCAGGTTGTGACCCGCGCCTGGGTCGCATTTGGGGCTTCTTATGGCAGCGGCCTGCCTACCGAGTTCGATGGCACGGTCCAGGATGCGATTCAACAATTTGGACAGCAGATCGTCGATCGGGTGAACTTCGATCGTGGCCGTGTCAAGCCCTCTCTGGCGTTGGGGGCTTCAATCGGGACGGATCTGATCAAGAACGAACATATGGTCATGAGCCTCCAGGCCGACGCGCAAAACCTCAACAACCGGCTCAACCTGATCAATTTCGCCGGCCTTTTCTCGGGCACCGGCATTGCCCCTCCACGCAGCTACGCCCTTCGCCTGGGCGTGGAATTCTAGCGGACGAGCGATCCTTTACGTTCCGACTGGACAGCTTCTCGACAAGAAGCGCTCCGGTTCCCCGCTTTTACACTGGACAACCGAAAGCAAACGATATAAAAAGAAAGCGCAATCATAAGCTGTTCCCTCAGCGTAAATCCGGTTCGTACATGAGGAGAATTTGCTGAACGAAGAACGCCGGCGCGCGATTATCGAAGTCCTCGACCGCGAGGGTCGCGTACTGGTTACGGACATGGCCCGGAAATTCGATACCTCCCAGGTCACGATCCGCAAAGACCTGGAAGTCTTGCATGCCCACGGTCTGGTACACCGCACTCACGGTGGGGCGTTGCCCGCCCGCGAAGGGGCGCTGGAAGACCCGACCCTGCGCGAAAAGGAGAAACTGCACCGCAAGGAAAAGCTGCATATTGCGTCCGCCGCGGCAGCTCTGGTAAAGGAAGGCCAGGTCGTGATCCTCGATTCCGGCACGACTACGACCGCGATCGCGCGTGCCTTGCGCAACTTTCATAACATTACGATTATCACCAACGCGTTGAACATCGCAGCCGAACTTACCGGGGCCCCGGTGGAAGTCCTGCTGACCGGCGGTACGCTTCGTAAGAATTCATTCTCGCTGGTGGGTCCCATCGCGGAGGAAACCCTGCGCGGTTTGAACGCCGACATTCTATTCCTCGGCGTGGATGGTTTTGATGTGCACTACGGCCTGAGCACGCCCAACCTTCTGGAAGCCAAGGTCAATCGGGTGATGGTGGGAATTGCCAAGCGTACGGTGGCGGTCTGCGACTCGAGCAAGTTTGGACGGCGCAGCCTGTCGCTGATTGTCCCACCCACGGCTTTGCAGGAAGTAATCACGGATCACGGCATCCCCAAGTCGGATTTGCGCGCTCTCAAGAAACTCGGCATCGAGGTGACGCTTGTCTGATCGCAAGCCCATGGACTTGTCCTCTCCATCCCAGGTAGCCGGCGCTCATTCTCTGGCTGAAATCCTTTCCCAACCGGAGTTCTGGAGCCGTTCTCTGGAAGTGCTTCGGCAGGAAGAATCCCTGGCAGACATCCGGCACTCATTTCGCTTCGCGACCGAATGGCTGTTCATTGGTTGTGGATCGAGTTACTACATCGCGCTGGCCGCCGCGGCTTCGTGGACCATGATCACGGGAATGCGGGCCCGCGCTCTTCCCGCCTCCGAATTGCTGCTCTTTCCTGACCTGGTATTACCCGGCTTAGCCGAGGTTGCAGCGGTTGTAATTTCACGCTCCGGCCGCACTTCGGAAGCAGTGCGCGCGGCGCAACTGCTGGAGCAGGAAAAGAACGTTCGCACTCTGGCGGTCACCTGTACGCCGGATCAGCCGCTGCAGCAGATCGCCACCGCCACGCTCCCGTTTTTCGCCTGCAATGAACAGAGCACGGTCATGACGCGATCCTTCACCTCCATGCTGATCGGCCTGCAGTATCTGGCGGCCTGCCACGCTGAGGATCGCACGCTCCTGAACTCGCTTTTCAAGTTGCCCGAACTCGCGGCGAAAGTCCTGGACGGCGTGCATCAGCGAGCCCGCGACCTGGTTTCGTCGCGGCAATTTGCGGACTACGTTTGCCTGGGACAGGGCCCTTACTACGGGTTGGCATGCGAGACAGCGCTCAAGGTGACGGAGATGTCGGTGTCGTACGCGCAGAGTTTTCACACCCTGGAATTCCGCCACGGGCCAAAGTCGATTGTGGCGCCTGAGACCCTTGTGATCTTCCTGCTGTCGGAGCGCGGGTACGATGCCGAGTGCGACGTCCTGCGTGAAATCAAGCGGCTTGGGGGAACTACGCTGGCCATTGCCAACCGGGCCGACGAACGCGTCCGGGCAGCGTCAGACGTTCTCATCGAGTTCGACTTTGAGTTGCCGGAGTTAGCACGGTTGGCGCCTTACGTCTTCGCCGGCCAATTCGCAGGACTCTATACCGGATTGAAGAAGGGCCTCGATCCTGACAATCCGCGCAACTTGAGCCGGGTCGTGATTCTCGATCCGGAGGAATCTTCCGAGGCATCGGAGATCGCCCCGGCTTAAGCCTGCGGCGAGTTCCCGCGGGAGGGTTGCCGGCAAAGAGCCGGGCCTTTACTTTCGAATGCTTTCCATTTTGTGATTTTACCTTTGCACCATAAAGCGAGGCTTTAAATCATCCGTATTCACCTTTTTGATGGCCCCGGCCCGACTTTTACCTTGACAAGCAGTCCAGAACGAAAGTAAAAGTAACTGTTCGTAACTATTCATCAACATCGTTTGAAGATTCGAAACAAGCTGCTCCTTCACCTGCCAGCGGCGAGGTGACTGCAGGCGAGCCAGATCCAGGAGGGTTGCCATGTCGAGCATCGCCAGTTTCCGCGTCCCCGCTCTTTTTCTTGCTCTGGTCTGCATGGTGTTTTCGGCCTCGGCGTGGGCCCAAAAGGATACCGGCAGCATCGTCGGTACAGTCACCGATCAGACCGGCGCCATCGTGGCCAATGCCAAAGTCACAGTGTCCGATGTGGAGCGCGGCATTCATTTGCAAGCCACGACCAACGAGTCCGGCCAGTACGTCGCCAGTCCGCTTCGGGTGGGCCGCTACACGGTGACGGTCGAACATCCGGGATTCAAGAAGGCAGTCTCCGTGCCGGTGGATTTGGATGTGCAGCAGCGTATTGCGGTAGACATCTCCCTCCAGGTTGGACAAATTTCGGAGTCCGTAGAAGTCACCGGCGCCGCTCCCCTGCTCGAAACAGAAACCTCCGAACTGGGCCAGGTGGTGGACAACAAGCGGATGGCCAACCTGCCGCTTAACGGCCGCAACTTCGCACAGCTCGCGCTCTTGACGGCGGGCACAGCGCCCAGCGAACCCGGGGCGCGCGACGAAGGCGGTTTTGGTTTTTCCGCCAACGGCGCCCGTTCCCTGCAGAACAATTTTCTGCTCGACGGAGTGGACAATAATTCCAACCTTCCTGATCTGCTGAATGAGACCAACTATGTGATCCAGCCCTCGGTGGAAGCGCTGGAAGAGTTCAAGGTCCAGACCAACGCTTACAGCGCCGAATTTGGCCGCGGCAACGGCGCCATCATCAACGCCACTATCAAGTCCGGCACCAACGGCTTTCACGGCAGTGCGTACGAATTCCTGCGTAATGAGAAACTCGATGCCAAGAATTTCTTCGACGATCCCAACAGCCCGATCGCTCCCTACAAGCAAAACCAGTTCGGCTTCACGCTGGGCGGACCCATTGTCCACAGCCGCACTTTCTTCTTCGTCGATTACGAGGGCCTGCGCATACGGCAGGCGCAAACCCTGACTTCTTTTGTTCCCACCGATGCGCAGCGAGCCGGAGACTTTTCCGACCAGCTCGACCTGACACAACAGACCGGGACAGATTGCGGCGGCCATCCAACCTTCGTGGGGGAAATTTTCGACGCCCGGAATGCCGGGAATGGATGCGGCGTCGCATTCCAGTATGACGCCAGCGGAATGCCGCTCAATATCATTCCTCAGAATAAGATTGATCCGCTGGCATCGGCCATCGCTAAGCTGTACCCCGAGCCGAACGTCAATGGCAATGGATTCAACTTTCTCTCGAATCCGGTACGCAGCGAAACTCGCAACAATTTTGATGTTCGCATCGACCAGAAATATACCGAGCACGACTATGGCTTCTTCCGCTTCAGCTACGAAGACCAGCCCAGCCTGATCCCCGGGCCCTTCGACAGCACGGGCGGGGACGGTGGCGGTTTTTTCAGCGGGGTGGAAGACAATGCGTATCGCAGTTTCGCCACCAGCTGGTCTCATCTGTTCCGCAACAATTTGACCAACGAATTTCGCCTGGGCTACAACCGGGTCAATTCACAGCGGCAGCAGATCAACGCGGACAAGACCAGTGAGGAACTGCTCAATTTTACCGGCGGCTTCCCGGGAATTCCGAATGTGCCGGGTAACGGCGGCCTCCCCCAATTGACCTTCAACGATATCGCCCAGATCGGCAGCCCGACCTTCCTGCCTTCCCACGAAGTTCAGAACACATTCGGCCTGTCGGAGAATTTGAGCTGGGTGCATGGCAATCACTCTTTCAAGTTCGGAACAGACATTCGTTCCGAAGAGTTCACCATTTTTCAACCCGCCGCGCCCCGCGGTACCCTCGACTTTGGACCGGGGCTGACGGATAACCCGGACCCGAACGCGCAATTTACGGGCGGCTCCGGATTTGCGTCCTTTCTGGTGGGCTTGAGCGACGCCGGCAGCATCAATAACCTGCACAATATCGATTATCACCATCAGGTGTATGCGTTCTATGGGCAGGATGACTGGAGGGTGACGCCAAAACTCACCCTGAATCTGGGTCTGCGTTACGAGCTATTTACCACCATCAAGGAGCGCCACAACGAACTCGGCACTTTTGATCTTTCCACTGGGACGCTGATCGTGCCCAAAGGCGTGACCGCGCAGCTGACTCCCATGCTGGCCGCGATCGTTCCGGTGCAAGCGACGGCCAGTCCCGGGCTGATTTCTCCGGACACAAACAATTTTGCTCCGCGTATTGGTTTGGCTTACCAGGTGAGCAACAAGCTGGTCATGCGCGCGGGGTATGGCATTTTCTATGGCGGGGACGAAGCCGGCCCGTACTCCAATCCGAGCATGGGGTTTAATCCGCCGTTCTTTGTCAGTAAGAATTTCAATCAGCCATGCGGAACGCCTTCCGCCAATCCGGCCACGGTGGATTGCTCTTTGCCCGGCATACCAACTCTCTCTAGCGGTTTCCCGGCGAATTCCCTGACGGATCCTGAGCCGCCGCCGCTTTTCTTCTCACTCGACCCCAAGCTGGTCACGCCTTACATGCAGCAATGGCATTTATCCACGCAGTACGAATTGCCGTCGAATACCGTGTTTGAAGTAACCTATGCCGGATCCAGGGGCCTGAAGCAGTACATTTATCTCAATGGCAACCAGGCCGCGCCCAATCCCGATCCGAATTTGCCCTTTGCCGATCGCCGTCCTCTTCCACAGCTTGATGGCTTCATCGGATGGTTCCGATCCGCAGGACAGTCGAACTACAATTCGCTGCAATTGCGCGCGGAAAAACGGTTCTCGCACGGCCTGACGTTCCTCGCCTCTTACACCTGGGCCCACGCACTCGACATTGCCTCGAACGCCGACCTGGGCGCGCAGAATGGCGGGGACTTCCGATATTTCAAAGATCCGCAAGCAGAATACGGCAATTCGGATTTTGACATCCGCCATCGTTTTGTCTTCAGCTACCTGTATGAGCTCCCCATTGGCCACGGAAAGCGGTTCCTGGGCGATGCCAGCGGAGTTCTAAACCAGATCGCCGGAGGCTGGCAGGTGGGCGGGATTACATCAGTCTCCAAGGGCAATTGGTTCACGGTCCTGGATACAAACGGGGTGGCGAATTCGGACGGGCAGCAACGCCCTGATCTGATCGGTGACCCGCGCGCGACGCCTTGCATGCCAAATACCTTCTTCAACACCTGCGCGTTTGCGGATCCCGCTGCGGGCTCGTTTGGCGACGTCAGCCGCAACAGCGTTCAAGGGCCGGGTTACCAGATCTGGGACTTCTCAGTTTTCAAGAACTTTACGGTCACCGAACGCGCCAAGCTGGAGTTTCGCGCAGAATTCTTTAACGTGTTCAATCATCCGAATCTGCAATTTGCCAAGTCTGGGCCGCAGAACTCGATCAATACCACAACTTTTGGCACACCCGAGTTTGGGTTCCTGACGGCAGCTCGCGATCCGCGCCAGATCCAGCTGGCGCTGAAATTGTCGTTCTAGGCAGCGAGTTCAGGTCGGCCGCAAGTGAAGCGGGCGTGAGTGCTGCTGCGCCGTGGTGTGTTCTTAGGCGAGGGTGTAACGCGGCGTTCTGTAAAGTGATTAGCCTCCTATGAGATGCCATCTGTCGTATGGGTTGCTGGCGGCCCGCCTGCTTTTTATCCTCTCTACCGTCACGGCATTCGCCGCACCGGAATCTCCTAACCTCACAGAGCTGCAAAGCGGCTGGCGGATGACCTCGGCAAACAATGTCACCGCTGACGACTCGCTGGTCTCACAGTCGAGCTTCGATGCATCTCACTGGTACGCGGTAGCACACATGCCCGCCACAGTTCTGCAGATCCTGCAGGAAAACGGCGTTTACAAGAATCTCTACTACGGCATGAATCTTGCCCCGCCAGGTGATCTCTGGAAGCAGGATTGGTGGTATCGAACCACGTTTACCGCGCCGTCCGGTCGTGAGGTTTACTCTCTCATCTTTAAGGGAATCAACTACCGCGCTGACGTCTGGCTCAACAGCCACAAGGTGGCGAATCGCGCGACCGCAGTCGGCATGTACGACGAGTTCGAATTCAACGTCACGGAATTCATCGTGCCCGGCGGATCCAATGTCCTTGCGGTGAAGGTCACTCCCGAACAAAGCCTCGAAGGGGAGAACGGCATCGAACTGGGCGACAGCTGGCTGGACTGGATCAACTGGAAATATCTTGGCTACCAGGATCCAAAGAAGCACGTGGACATTTCCTTCGTGCCGGACAGAAATGCCGGCGTCTGGAAGCGGGTGTTTCTCAGCAGTAGCGGCGCCGTAACTATCCGGAATCCCTACGTCGCCACCGACTTGCCGCTTCCAGCCACAAATCCAGCTGCGCTGACTGTCTACTGCGACCTCAGCAATAACACTTCCCAGCCAGTGTCAGGAGTGCTCTCCGGAGAAATCTCGCGGCCGGGCAAGCCCACGATCAAATTCCAGCAGAGTCTAGAACTGTTCCGCAACCAGACCAAGGAGTTCGCATTCACGCCTTCTGACTACGCTCAGCTACTGGTGGCTGATCCCGATCTGTGGTGGCCCTACCAGTGGGGAGAGCCCAAGCTGTATCACCTGAAACTGGAATTCAAAGTAAGTGACAAGGCTGAGATCTCCGACTCGCAGGCGATCGATTTTGGTATTCGCAAAATTACCCAGGGACGTGATTCGGACAGCGACTTTCCGGAAATCGGAACGGGCGGCAACTTTTATCTGCAGATCAATGGCCGGGATTATCTGATTCGCGGCGGCGTCTATTCTCCGGATCTCCTCTTCAGAAACGATCCGGTGCGCGATGCGACCATGATGCGTTACGCCAAAGATCTCGGTCTCAACCTGCTTCGCTGGGAACTAAAGATCGCCGATGACACCATGATCGACCGGGCCGATCGCGAAGGCATGCCAGTCATGTTGGGATTTATGTGTTGTGCGCAGTGGGAACATTGGAACCTGTGGAATGCAGAGGACCAGTGGGTCGCCCGAGCCAGCCTGCGCGCGCGTATCCGCGAGCTTCGCTCCCATCCCTCAGTGGTCATTTGGGCCAACGGCAGCGATGGTCTTCCGCCAGATCCGGTACTGCGCGACTATCACCAGATTCTCAAAGAGGAACACTGGCAGAATGCTGTGGTCGATACCGTCTCCCATGTGAACCGTTCCTGGAGCGGCATTCACATGGCGGCGCCCTATGTTTGGCGTCCACCTTACTACTGGTTCAGCGAGAAGTACGGGCCGGCGCGCGGTTCGTCGGCGGAAGAGGGAGACAACGAGACTATTCCGCCGGTGGAGAGCCTCAAGAAATTCATCCCTGCAGACAAATTGTGGCCGATCAATGAGAACTGGTACTTTCACGCCGGCGCCAACGAGGGCAACAATACGCTGGAAAATATTCAGCGCGTGATCGAAAAACGTTACGGGCCATCTAGCAGTGTGGAGGACTTTTCCCGGAAGGCCCAGCTAGCTCACTACGAAGACGTGCGCGCGCAATATGAAACGTACGCCACCCACTGGGCCAATCGCAAAATGATGATCCACTGGATGATGAATAATCCGTGGCCATCGTTATTCGGGCACCTGTTCGACGATTATTTCAAACAGGGAGGCGGATACTTCGGCGCAAAGAAGGGGCTGCGTCCGGTCAACGTGGTGTGGGACTACTATGCCAACGGAGACCGCACGAAAGCGAAATTGTATGTGGTCAACCAGACCGCTGACGCACGGAACGGCCTGAAGGTGGCCGTGGAGTTTTTTAATCTGGACGGAACCCGAAAGTTCTTCACTGAAATCAGCGGTTTCAGCATCGAACCGAATACTTCACGGGAAGCCATGACGGTTCCCCGAATTCCAAACCTCGATCCGACTTATCTGGTGCGTGCGATATTGATGGACGCGGCTGGTAAAGTGCTGGCCGAGAACGTGTACTGGGAATCCGTCACCGACGACGATCTGGGCGAGGCCAAAAACGATGAGCAGTTCAAGACCAGCCTGGCGAAGTGGGCGGATATGTCGGCGCTCAACACCATGCCGCGGGGAGACCTGGACGTTTCCACTCAAGTCACAGACGCGAACGGCGAACGAAAGGTCGCAATCACGCTGGCAAATCCCACCGGCCACGTGGCCTTCTTCGTGCGCGCCGAGGTCACACGAGGCACCGACGGAGAGGAAATTCTGCCCATCACGTACGACGACAACTACGTAACTGTGTTTCCGCACGAGACCCGAACGATCACTGCGTCGTTTAGCACGGCTGTGCCAACCGGCCGCACCCCGGCATTGCGAGTTGAAGGCTTCAACGTGGCGAAGAAGGTTTTTCCACAGAAGTGATTTTGCGGGCGCCGCAGGCTTTCAGGACTAGCATTGAAAACAATGGAAAACCGCATAAACATTGGTAATCCCAAGTAGCCCATTCGGGCCATTCCACCTCATCCCCCCTCTCGATAGGATGCTTATGAACAAACTTTCGGGGGAGGGGTTGTTCGACGAGCGTCCCATGACTCAAACGAGTCTGGGACGTTTTGTTTTGCGGGCAACACTTCGTTCTACGCGTCCCTTTCCGAGCTGCATCCCGGATCGGCGTCGATGGTAGGGCCGCTGCTGCACTTCGAAGCGGCCGCAAGTGAACTGATATATTAATTTTTCACGACTTTCCTACCCGCCCGGGTGGCGAAACTGGCAGACGCACGGGACTTAAAATCCCGGGCCCCGAAAGGGGCGTGACGGTTCAATTCCGTCCCCGGGCACCATTCAACCCTTGCCGCCTGAAGCACTTCAGT
>Ga0075021_10000123_pt1 | contig 40225 bp, 34 predicted proteins | sample ColStrG_CSR_2012_FD_72749 | JGI IMG/M metagenome (GOLD analysis project Ga0075021, IMG submission 72749) | Freshwater sediment microbial communities in response to fracking from Pennsylvania, USA - Cold Stream Run_MetaG_CSR_2012 | ecosystem: Environmental > Aquatic > Freshwater > Creek >...
TCCCCTCCCCGCTTGTGGGGGAGGGTTAGGGTGGGGGCTGATTCGCCGTCGCCAGCAGTCTCTCTTTGCTCCTTCAACAGCCGCGTGAACCTGCGCCGCAGTACCTCTCGCATCATGGCGAAGTCGTCGCCCGCAGCCAACCCTTCCGCCCTCATGTTGAACTTGCGGTACTGGCCCTTCACAAAACCCTGCGGCCCGGCGACCACCATTGCGCCCACCGCATTCGCGCCCTGGATGTGGCTGTTGTCGTAGACCTCGATCCGGCGAGGCGTTTCCGCCAACCCGAAGGTTTTCGCGGCGGCTTCAAGCAACCGTGCTTGGGTCGAACTCTCAGCCAGCCGCCGCCCTAGCGCCTCGCGTGCATTGGCCAGTGCGTGGTCGATCAGATCGGTCTTGCTGCCACGCTGTGGGGCCCGTATCTCGACCTTGCGCTCGGACTTCAGCGTCAGCGCCTCTTCCAACAGCGCGCGCCCGGCGATTTCGTGAGAGATCAGGACCAACTTGGGCACCGGCTTGTCGTCGTAGAACTGGGCGATGAAGGCTTCCAGCACCTCCTCCACCGGCAGCGAACGGTCGGCGCGGGGGAAATAGGCGCGGTTGCCCCAGTTCTGGCCGGTGCGGAAGAAGAACACCTGGATGCAGGTCGCCCCGCCCTCCTGGTGGGCCGCGAACACATCGGCCTCCTCGATCCCTTCCGGGTTGATGCCCTGGTATTGCTGGACGTGGCTCACCGCCTGAAGCCGGTTGCGGTACTGGGCCGCGAGTTCGTAATCCAGCCGCTCGGCCGCCGCCGTCATCAGTGCCTGCAAGTCGCGCCGGACCGCGCCGCTTTCGCCCTTGAGAAAGCGGGTTGCCTCGGCTGCCAGTTCGCCATAGCGATCAAGCGAAATTTCGCCCGTGCAAGGAGCCGAGCAGCGTTTGATCTGGAACAGCAGGCACGGCCGGGTCCGCGCCTCGTAGAAGCTGTCCGAGCAGGTGCGCAGCAGGAACGCCCGCTGCAATGTGTTGATGGTGTTGACCACCGCGCCAGCCGAGGCGAACGGCCCGAAATAATCGCCCTTGCGTTTGCGCGCGCCCCGATGCTTGACGATCTGCGGCGCGGCATGGTCGCGAGCGATGAGAATATACGGGAACGACTTGTCGTCGCGCAGCAGCACGTTGAAGCGCGGCCGGAAGCGCTTGATGAGATTGGCTTCCAGCAGCAGCGCCTCGGATTCCGTGCGCGTCGTCACGAATTCCATGTTGGCCGTCGAGGCAATCATGCGGGCGATGCGCTGCGTGTGACCACCGAGCCGGGCGTAGTTGCCGACCCGCTTTTTCAGTGAGCGCGCCTTGCCGACATAGATGACTTCGCCCGCCGCATCGATCATGCGGTACACCCCGGGCGAACCGGGCAACGTTTTGAGAATGCGCGCGATAACCTCGGGGCCGGTGGCTCCTGGGGCGGCCGGCACTTCAGGGTCGGTCAGGGATTCAGGCAGTATGGAGGCTTCGCCGATAGCAGTCATGCAGCGATTATAGCGGCGAACCGCCGTCGTGTCAGACCGCGATCAAGTCAAATCGTTGGCGTCCTGGCCATGCGCTGGCCAATGATCCTCGACAGCACCGCGGCACCCCGCCGGACTGGAGTCGGGCCCTCTGTCAGCAAGCGCTGAAGCCGCGGTCTCAGGCGCTGCAAATAGATTTCGTCATAGAACCTGCCTGCCGGACTGATTGCGAGCGAAAAGTCTGAAACCAGAACCTCGCCGCTGGCCCATTCCTTTTTGTAGTCATGGGCGGGGGCAAGAAAATCAAGCGTGGTGATGCCGCCGGCCAGGCTCGTGGCAATCATTTCCTCGATCAGCACCCCCCCTGGGCCGCACTTCTCCAGCGCCCGGTCGTAAGCGGTGAGGTGCATTGCGCGACAGTGGCCGGCCGTCACGGCGACCATGATCGCGACCGGTCTTTCATCGAGCGTAAGTTCGAACAGCTCGCCGCCGGCCGGCCGGTCGGCGCTCGTGAGCACCGACTTGAAGAAGCGGTCGAACCGCGAATCTGCCAGCGCGGCCGAGACCAGCGCTTCGTCTTTCAGCCAGTTCCGTTTCCAGCACATCGCCTGGCCGAATGCGCTTTCAATCTCGTGAGCGGTTTCTGCCCGGCGGAAACCAAGCCTGCCAAGCTCGCCAAGCCGCTTGCGCTTGCGCCGCCTGTTTTTGCGATCCTTGGCGTTGTATCGGGTTTCGAAATCCTCAAAGCACGCCTCGCCCGCCAAGGCGACGAAAGGCGCCGACTGCTGATTGGTTTCCTTGCTCCCGGCGCGTCGCAGCACGGCGGCTATTGGGCTGTCCGCGCGCACTTTGCGCAAATGAATGATGTCTAGCGCGAGCCGCGTATGGATGTGGAGCCAGGCCTCGGCGACCCAACCCCCGTGCCCAGGCTGGTCTTGATCGATCAAAATGTCCCCGTATTGGCTGACAGGGGCGCCGGCGAAGCTCGCTGTCCTGAGGCGAAACTGGTGTTCGATGCACAGCGGCCAGACCAGGATCAACCGGCCGTTTCGCCGTCCCGTGACAATGGCGAGACGGCTCGACGGTGCGTCGAGGTAGTGCTGGCACCAATGCCAAAGCCAATTGAAACTCAGGAAGGGGCTGGAGGAACCCAGGGTCCGTGCCCACAATGCGTTCCATTCCGGTTCAAGTCGGGCGAGGTCTTGGCGCGATGTGACCACCTCGAAGTCGAGTGACCCGGCCGGCCCGGGCATCGCCGCGAGGGTAACCCGGCTCAGGGCCCCAAATAACGACCTGGGTCCAAGAGCAAGTGTTTTCGTCGATCCCATCCCTGCACAACGCTCCGCCGGAAGCCGGGCGGCACGACGCAAGGATTGTGCCAACGTGGCCGGCCGGCGCGCGCGATTTCAGACCGCTTCGCCAGGCGTAAAATCGCCGGCCAGGTAGCGGGCAATGCTGGCCCGGATGCGCTGAAGCTTCTGCTCGTTGCATTGATCGGCGTGATTGGCCGCCACCGAGCGAATCAGGCCCTGGGTCTTATCATATGACGCGGCGAGCCTCGTGACCTGATCTGGCGGTATACCGTTGCGCGCCTCGAAAGCCAAATAGGCCGACTTCAGTTTCAGGTTGTCAAAATAAAAGCCGCATCCCTGGGCCCAGGCCGAATTCCAGGCCAGGTGCTCCAACCGGCTGGCCGTCGTATTCGGTGCGGCGGCTGGCGCAACGGTTGGAGACGTGCTGCCGGTCGTGGTGAGCGTCTGTTGGGCGCAACCCGTCATGGCCGCTAGCAGCACGCAACCAGCAACAGTCAGCGCCAATACGCGCAAATGCCTCACTCCGATTCCATTTGGTAAACCGCCCTCAGTCTACATGGCGCTTGCTCGTGGACACCAATGAAAAAAGCAAGGCCCTTTTTCGGGGCCTTGCTTTGTCAGAAATCAAAACTCAGTTGGGGCTTCCGTTTGCGGGACAGTGGCTCTGCGTTGCGACTGCGGGCCCACCCACCCCGGTTGACGTCAACCGTCATGCCTCCTGGTCTTGGCAGTCCTCCCACGACTTGGACCTGGCTATTCGATCCAACGCCTTGTTTTATTTTGATTTGTTCGTTCAGGCCGGTCACGCCACCGTTACCGGGGGCGGAGGCACCTTAAGCAGCTTGCGCGCGATCTGTCATCCGTTTGATAAATCAATTGATTTGATCTATGTGGGAAATGCATGTGTCGCCGCCTTCGCCGACCCTCAGGTTCGAGTTGCAGCATCAATATGCGCGCAGGGCCGGTCGCGACCCGCGCCGCGCCAACACCCGGAGTGCGCTGCCATGAGCCCCGGTCATGGTGCCTGGCGCGCTTTGCCGGCGCGAAATAGCACCTTGCGGCATCACCCCCGGCGGCTTATCCAGCGGCGAGACTTGCAACACCCAGACCGGACGCTGCCCATGCGCCTCAGCCGCTATTTCATGCCCGTCCTTCGCGACACGCCCAAGGAAGCCGAAATCATCTCGCATCAGCTGATGCTGCGGGCAGGCATGATCCGGCAGGAAAGCGCCGGCATCTATTCCTGGCTGCCGACGGGCCTCCGGGTCCTCAAGCGCATCGAGCAGATCGTGCGCGAGGAGCAGAATCGCACCGGCGCCATCGAGGTGCTGATGCCGACCATCCAGCCGGCCGACCTCTGGCGCAAGAGCGGCCGCTATGACGATTACGGCGCCGAGATGCTGCGGATCAAGGATCGCGGCGAGCGTGACATGCTCTATGGCCCCACCAACGAGGAGATGATCACCGACATCTTCCGCCAGGGCGTCAAATCCTACCGCGACCTGCCGCGCAACCTCTACCATATCCAATGGAAATTCCGCGACGAACGCCGCCCCCGCTTCGGCGTCATGCGCGGCCGCGAGTTCCTGATGAAGGACGCTTATTCGTTCGACCTGACGGCCGAGGCGGGCAAGCACTCCTACAACAAGATGTTCGTCGCCTACCTGCGCACCTTCGCGCGGATGGGCCTGAAGGCGATCCCGATGGTGGCCGAGACCGGCCCGATCGGCGGTGACCAGAGCCACGAATTCCTGGTGCTGGCCGAGACTGGCGAGAGCGGAGTTTTCTTCGATCGCCAGTTCTATGACATGGACTGGAGCGCCTTCGACATCAACTATGACGACGTCGGAAAGGTTGCCAAGGTGGTCGACGGCTTCACGCGCAGCTATGCCGCGACCGAAGACAAGCATGTCGTCGCCGACTTCGAGGCCCGCGTGCCCGAAGCCCGGCGCATGAGCGGCCGTGGCATCGAAGTTGGTCAGGTCTTCTTCTTCGGCACCAAATACTCCAAGCCCATGGGCTGCGTTGTGCAGGGGCCCACCGGCGAGCGAATCGCGGTGCAGTCCGGCTCCTATGGCGTTGGCGTGTCGCGGCTGGTGGCCGCCATCATCGAGGTCAGCCATGACGCTGCCGGCATCATCTGGCCGGTTCCCGTCGCCCCGTTCGAAGTCGGCCTGATCAACCTCAAGGCCGGCGACGCAGCGACCGATGCGGCGTGCAATGATCTCTACGCCAAGCTCGAGAAGGCCGGCATCGAGGTGCTCTACGACGACACCGACGAACGCGCGGGCGGCAAATTCGCCAGCATGGATTTGATCGGCCTGCCCTATCAGCTGATCGTCGGCCCCAAGGGGCTGAAGGACGGCGTGGTCGAACTGAAAACGCGGGCGGGAGGAGCGAAAGAGACGTTGAGCGCAGAGGCGGCGCTGGCAAAGGTGGTGGCGGCAGTGAAGGGGTGACGAAGAAGGGACTAGGGACTAGGGACTAAAAATGGCAAACGGCGATCTCGGAACTTGGATGAGGCGAGTGCGACCGATGACGCGATCTGTTCACACTACGTCCTACCTAGTCCCTAGTCCCTAGTCCCTAGTCCCTAGTCCCCAATCCCCAATCTCTCTCTTCAAGGCTCCCATGCCCGCCACCACCGACACCCTTCCCTTCGGCCCGTTCGAGCGGCTGGTCGCGGGGCGCTATCTGCGGCCACGGCGCAAGGAGGGCTTCATCTCCGTCATCGCCATTTTCTCGTTTCTCGGCATCATGCTCGGCGTCATGACGCTGATCGTGGTGATGGCGGTGATGAACGGGTTTCGCCAGGAGCTTTACAATAAACTGTTGGGATTGAACGGACATTTCGTTGTCAGCAAATTCGGTGAGCCGTTCACGGATTATGACGACGCGGCCAGGAAGCTGCTGGGCGTGCCAGGCGTGAAGACGGCAATGCCGCTGATCGAGGGCTCGGGCCTTTACAGCAACGCGGCGGCGCCAGGCACCTCGCTCTTCGTGCTGACGCGCGGCATGAGGGCCGCCGACATCGCCAACCTCAAGCTGGTCGCGGGAGGGCTGCGCGGCGGCTCGCTCGACGGCTTTGATGACGGCAGCTCGATCGCGCTCGGGCTGCGGCTGGCCAACTCGCTTGGCGTCAATGTCGGCGACTCGGTAAAAGTCCTGACCAACCGGGGCAAATCGACCGTGTTCGGCATCAAGCCGAATTCCAAGGCCTATACGGTCGGCGCGATCTTCGAGATCGGGATGTCGGAATACGACAAGACGATCGCCTTCATGCCGCTGAAGGAGGCGCAGTCCTTCTTCGAATATCCGGGCCAGACCAACGTGGTCGAGGTGATGGTCGACAACCCCGAGACGGTCAAGGCCATGACGCCCCTGCTCAAGTCGGCGCTCGGCAGCAAATTCACGGTCAGCGACTGGCAACAGCGCAACGAGACCTTCTTCACCGTGCTGGATGTCGAGCGCAATGTCATGTTCATGATCCTCTCGCTGATCGTGCTGGTCGCCACGCTCAATATCATCTCCGGGCTGATGATGCTGGTGAAGGACAAGGGCCGCGACGTCGCGATCCTGCGCACGATGGGCGCCTCGCAGGGCTCGGTCATGCGGATATTCCTCATCACCGGCGCGAGCATCGGGGTCGTCGGCACGTTTGCCGGCTTCGTGCTCGGAGTGCTTGTCTGCCGCAACATCGAGCAAATCCGCTGGTTCATCTCCTGGCTGTCGGGAACGGTGATCTTCGATCCGACGGTCTACTACATCACCAAGCTGCCGGCGCAGATGAACCCCGTCGAGACGGCGGCCATCGTGGTCACGTCATTCTTGCTGGCGGTGGCCGCGACGCTCTATCCATCCTGGCGGGCGAGCCGCATCGACCCGGTCGAAGCGCTCAGATACGAATAGGGGACCTTGCGTGCAGCGAGCGATTGGCAGGACGGCGGCGCTGAGCCTGACCGGCATCGAGCGGCGCTTCAAGCAGGGCGGGCGCGAGCTGCGCGTGCTGGATGGGGCGTCAGCGGATCTTTATGCGGGCGAGGCGGTCGCGCTGGTGGGACCGTCCGGCTCGGGCAAGTCGTCATTGCTGCATGTGGCGGGGCTGCTGGAGCGGCCGGATGCCGGCCAGGTCATCGTCGGCGGCCGCGACTGTGCGCTGCTGCCCGACCGCGAGCGCACGCGCGTGCGGCGGACCGAGATCGGTTTCGTCTACCAATTCCACCATCTGCTGCCCGAGTTCTCGGCGCTGGAGAATGTCGTCATCCCACAGATGATCGACGGCGTTTCGCGCAAGGCGGCGGGGGTGCGGGGGTTGGCCTCGCTGACCCGACTGGGATTGGCCGAGCGCGCCGACCACCGGCCAGGCCAGCTCTCGGGCGGCGAGCAGCAGCGGGTCGCCATCGCCCGCGCGCTGGCCAACGAGCCGGCCTTGCTGCTGGCCGACGAGCCGACCGGAAATCTCGACCCGGCGACTTCGGAACGGGTGTTCGCCGAGCTGCTCAACCTCATCCGCAATTCAGGTCTGGCGGCGCTGATCGCCACCCACAATCACGACATCGCAAAACGCATGGATCGCGTGCTGACGCTGCGGGATGGTAAATTGATCGAGATTCGGTAAAACCGCGAGGTATGCGCCGTTAAGCATTCCCATTAACCACGACGACGCATCGCTTAATCCCGAATCTGTCGTCCAGCACCTTGTTGTTGTCGTGTTGCCGCCATGTCCGGCCTTGGCATTGCCCATGCCGGCACGCTTGCTGCCGCCTAATGCTTAAGGCCAGACAATCACCATTTTCCGGACCGCCGGCGCGTTTGGCCCAGCAGCCGTTGCGCGAACTCGTTTGGCATGAGTACCTTTCACCCCAGCATCCCCTCGACCAGCGCCACCTGCTCGGGCAGGCAAATCGATTTCAGGTCGTAGCGCTCGATGATGCTGCGCCGCGCCGCCGCCCGCATGGCCTTGTAGCGCTGCGGATGGGCGAGCGCGTCGATGATCGCCGCCGACCAGCCCTCGACGTCGAAGAAATCGACCAGCCGGCCGTTCTCGCCGTCGGCGATGACCTCCTCGACCGGTGCCGTGCGTGAACCGATGATCAGCGCCCCGCAGCTCATCGCCTCCAACATCGACCAGGAGAGCACGAACGGATAGGTCAGATAGGGATGGACCGCCGACACCTGCATCAGCTGGACAAAGGTGGCATAGGGAATCTTGCCGACGAAATGCACACGGCTCAGATCCAGCCGGTCGCTGACCTCGCGGAAATAGACCTCGCGCCAGGTCGGGCCGAGCGCGGGGTCGGGGGCGCCGCCGTAGCTGATCTCGTCACCGCCAACGATCACCACCCGGGCCTTGGGCCGGGCCTCGAGAACCCTGGGCAGGGCCCGCATGAAGACGTGGTAGCCGCGATAGGGCTCGAGATTGCGGTTGACGAACGTGATCACCTCATCGCCGGGACGCAGACTTATGGTCCCGCTCTTGAGCTGGATGACGGTATCGCTGCTCGGGGCACAGATTTTGGTGTCGATACCCTCGTGGACGATCTTGATCTTGGCCCGCATCTCGGCGGGAAAGACCTGTGCCTGCCAGCGCGTGGCGGTTTGCGCCCGGTCGGCGGTGCTCATGGCCAGCGCCAGCACGGCCTGGCGGGCACGTACCCGGATGCGGGCATTCAGCGTGAAGGGGTAGACCTCCTCGTCAAAGCCGACATCCGCGCCTTCGGCCTGGTAGAAAAATTCGGCGTGGACCAGCAGCTTGGCGTGGGGCCAGACATCCTTGAGGAACAGCGTCTCGCCCCATCCGAGATGGCCGCAGATGACATCCGGCGTGTAGCCGCCCGCCTTCATCTGCGCGGCCAGCTGGGCAACGGCCTGGCCCCGGCCGGTATGCTCGGCGAACTGTTGCGCCAGGGGGGTGAGGCCGGCTGGCGGCTTCGGCACGGCTCCGTAGCGATCGGTGGCGACTATCTCAGGCTTGCCGTTGCCGGGGTCGGTGATGGCCCGGACCTGGTGACCGCGCGCCAGCAGGGCCGGAACGACGTTCAGATATTGGGCCGGAAAGTTCTGGTGGACGAACAGGATTTGCATTGCGGCGTTGCCCCACCAGCGCGCGCGCCATGCCCGCTGCCCTCGCGGATCAACTGGTAGCAGTGATTCGGTGGCGTTGAGAAGCCGGGATCAGAGGTGGCGACAGGGCCTCGCCTCGACGTCGCAGCTCCAGCCACTGCTGCTTGAACATTTCACGGACTTCCCACGAGCCAAGCTGAAATGACTGAAGGCGCTGCCATATTCGAGGTCGACCAGGCCCGCCCAATTGTCCTCGGCCTTCGCCAGGGCAGCAGCCTTGGTCCCGCCAGAGCCCGAGCCGTAGTGAACGTGGTCCGGCATACAGCATTCGCCGCCCTCGCGCCTGGTCTCGCGCCAGGTGCCCGAATCGCTGCACGAATCGGCCGCTTGGGCGCGGCCGCCGTGAGACAATGGCCCGCTTGCCGCGAGCGTGCAGATGGCGAGCGCTGGAACAGCCAGCAGAGCGCTCATAATTCGCATGACGTCCCCCAAAGGATCGATGACAGCCAAACAACCTTGGGATCCCTGACGTGTCCGACACCACCGGAATCCGCGACAACGCCTGACAATGCACTTGAAAGTGCTGGGAAATGCTAGAATGGCGAATCGCCGGCCGGCAAGCGCCTTTTTGCCGCCGGGAAACGCCATCAGGTCAACCCCGTATGGATTGCTGTCCGCCTGTGGCGCGCTGGCAACGAACCGGCGGCGTCAGTCCCAGGCCTCGGCGATCCAGCGCACGGGCTTGAGGCTCTTGTAGTGCTTCTTGTACCATGGAGCCGGCCATTGCCCCTTGGCCGCCTCGTGCGGGCGCGGGTGGCCTGTGAACACGACGATGCTCGCGGCCGCCGGCTTCGGCGCCTCAAGCCAGAGATTGCGGGGAAAGCGCGGCATCAATTCGTGCTTGAAGCTTGCGCACCAGCCTTGCGGCCAGAACGCCATGGGCAGCCGCGATTCGCGGGACAGGAATGTCTGCTCGTTGGTGTGCTTGAACGACAGCGCCACCGCGTCGGCCTCGAAAGCGTCGACGAGATGCGGGGCGCCGCCGGCCGGAAAGCGCATGACCGAGGAATTGCCGATCCCGGCGTTTTTCTGGGTCCAGTTGCGGATCAGGCAAAGTTTGCCCGGCTCGAAGCTGAAGAAACCGGCGAGCGGGCCAGTGATGACCACGTCGAGATCAAGGAACAGCACATCGCCGCCGAGGCCGAGATCGCGCGACCACAGCGCCAGCTTGCGCCAGGGCCCGCGGCGCAGGCCGGTGGCGGGGAGCCGGAGGGCCGGGATGTCACGCGCCTCGATGCCCGGCGACAATCCTGACGGGTCGTCGGTGAGACAGACAAAGCGGGTGCCAGCGGGCGCATGGCGGAGGACGCCGCGATGGAGTCGGTTGACATAGTCCGCCGGAAACGCCGTCCCCCATTTCATGCAGACGATGGTGGGCATTGGCGGGTCCGGTTGCCTGGGCTGGGACGGCGACACTTCGCGGCAAGTTGCCCCGCCCGCCACGTTCGCGCAACTGCGCCGGTGTCACTCGGGCGGTTGCGAATGACCAGCCAACCCCGCGACGACGCCCGCGATGGGCGCAGAAGCGACTATCGCGGTGTGGCCAACCGACAAAAAATCGAGTCCGCTGCTGGAGATGCAGCCGAATTTGATTGCGGCTCGTCGGATGCCCGAAACGATGGCGATCCATGTTTTGTTGACCGCGAATCAGCGTGCGATGCGCCATTTGGACTGGCGAACGACGTTGCACGCCAATTCGGTAGCAACTGCATTCGACCGCCGATGCTAGCAAGGCTGTCGGGCAGTCATGCCAAAGCCCGCACCCTTTGGGTCTGCAGCGCCTCCCGTTAGTCTCGATCTGGCGCACCAAGTGGAAAGAGAGGGCGATAGGGACGTGCCTCTTCAACAGCGCGTGCGAAGGACGGCCTTGCCAACAGCCGCGATCGATACTCCCGCAATCGAGGGAAGCCGCGGCCGATCTGGTGAACCCAATCGGCATAGAAAAGCGATGGGGCAGCAGCGCAATCGGCCATCGTGAAGCTCTCACCCGCCGCCCACGTTCGGCCGCCCAGCCTCGTTTCCAGCCAGCCATAGGCTGTCTCGAGTTCCTGGCGCGCTTCCGCCATCGCCACCTCCTTGCACGCGCCCTCCGCACGTAGCGACTCGGACACGGGCTTCTGCATCGCGGTCATCACGTAGTTGTCGAAGAAGCGATCCATGAAACGGACATCGAGCGCGCGCTTCGGATCTGACGGAATGAGTTCGATGGGCCCGGGATGATTGAGGGCGAGATGCTCGATGATCACGCTCGTCTCGATCACCGCTTGCCCATCATCGACGAGGACTGGAAATTTCCTGAGCGGCCAGAGCCGTGTGAGCTCGGCAAAGTTTTCCGGTGTTTCGCCATCGAGCATTTTGTATCGGAACGATGTACCGTTCTCGTAGAGCGCGACGAGCACCTTCTGGCAATAGGACGCGAACGGGTGCGCGTAGAGTTCCAAGGTCATGGCGATGGTTCCTTTTTCAAGATGGCTTTCTCGATTTCCGCGAATTGAAGGGCGGTGCCGTGTTCACGACTGGCCGTGCCGTCCTTGCCGTCGAGGAACACGATCTGCTCGGTGTAGGACACCCGCGTGCTGCGGCCCTCGGGCTCGAGCGTCAGACTCGACAGCGTGACCGAATGGAAGGTGTCACCGCGATGCAGATCGTAGTCATAGACGAGCCGCCGATCCTGCTCGATCACATGGAAGCGCGCCTGAAAGAGGCTCACCAATCCGCTCTTCTTGAACCGGCCCTCCAGCACCTCAATCCCTCCGGGCCTGAAATCGATGGAACGCCGAATGAGGTCCCACTGCTCGGACGGCCCGGCGAACCATTGCGATTTGATCTGTGGGTCCGCCCAGGCGCTGAACACGCGAGCGGGCGATGCAGCCCAAGTGCGTTTCAAGGTGAACGTTCCGTGGTGGAATGGCGCCGTCGTCATGCATTCGAACTCCGCTTGCGCTTGAGGGCTTTTGCCTTCTGCGTCTGAGTTTCCTTCGCTTCAAGAATTGCACCGAGCCGGTCGAACCGCGCCTCCCAGAGTTGCCGGCGCTCGGTCAGCCATTGTTCGGCGCGCAGAACCGCCTCCGTTGATATTCGGCACGTACGCGTGCGGCCGACCTTCTCTGTCGTGATGAGTCCGCTCGCCTCCAGCACCTGGACGTGCTGCACGATGGCGGCCAGTGAAGAGTCAAATGGGCCCGCAAGCTCACTGACTGAGGCCGGACCCTTCGTGAGCCGGTCGAGCAGCGCCCGCCGCGTTGCGTCGGACAACGCGTGGAATGTGCGATCGAGGGCGTGTGTTTGCTTAAGCATGTGCTTTAGTAACACGACGCTGATTAATAGTCAAGTAGTTGCTTTACTACACAACGCGGTCGGATCGGCGGCGGTTTCGGGGGCGCCATCCTGCGACCCTCATCCTGAGGTGCGAGCGGGAGCAAGCCTCGAAGGATGCGACGGGGAGCGCAATTCGCACCTCACGCATCCTTCGAGACGCGCCTGCCCCTTCGACATGCTCAGGGGGCGCTCCTCAGGATGAGGACGCGGGGTGGGGCGCTAATAGGGGGCCTACGCCTTCTTCTCCGCCGCCGCCACGCGCACGGAAAGCTCGCGCAGCTGCTTGGGGCTGGCCTCGGTCGGCGCGCCCATCAGCAAATCCTCGGCTTGCTGGTTCATGGGGAACAGGCTGATTTCGCGCAGGTTTTTCGCGCCCACCAGCAGCATCACCACGCGGTCGATGCCCGCCGCCATGCCGCCATGGGGCGGCGCGCCATACTGGAAGGCGCGGTACATGCCGCCGAACCGTGCCTCCACCACGTCGGCGCCGAGCCCCGCGATGCCGAAGGCCTTGAGCATGGTCGCGGGCTCGTGGTTGCGGATGCCGCCGGACGCGATCTCGAAGCCGTTGCACACGATGTCGTACTGGAAGGCCCGCAGCGCCAACTTCTTCTCGTCCGTGTCGGCCGCCGCCAGCGCCGCCGCTCCGCCCTGAGGCATCGAGAACGGGTTGTGGGCGAAGTCGATCTTCTTGTCCTCCTCGCTCCACTCGTAGAATGGGAAGTCGGTGATCCAGGCGAGGGCGTAGCGGCTTTCGTCGATGAGTTTCAGCTCCGCGCCGATCCGGTCGCGCGCCTGGCCGGCGAATTTGTAGAATTTGTCCGGGTTGCCGGCAGCAAAGAAAGTCGCATCGCCGACCTTCAGCCCAAGCTGCTTTTGGATGGCGGTGGCGCGTTCGGCGCCAATGTTCTTGGCGACCGGCCCAGCGCCACCTTCCTCGCCTTCCCTCCAGAACACATAAGCAAGCCCCGGCTGCCCTTCGCCCTGCGCCCAGCCGTTCATCGGGTCACAGAACGCGCGCGACCCGCCGCCGGGCGCGGGAATCGCCCAGATCCGCACCTTCGGGTCCTTCTCAATCATCCCCGCGAAAACCTTGAACCCCGACCCGCGGAAATGCTCGGTCACGTCTTGCATTTCGATCGGATTACGCAGGTCCGGCTTGTCGGAACCATATTTTGCGATGGCCGTGGCGTGCGGAATCCGCTGCCAGCCCTTGTCCACCTTTTTGGTCGCAGCGAACTCCTCGAACACGCCGGTCATCACCGGCTCCATCGCCGCGAACACGTCGTCCTGGGTGACGAAGCTCATCTCCACATCGAGCTGGTAGAACTCGCCGGGCAGCCTGTCGGCACGCGGGTCTTCGTCGCGGAAGCAGGGCGCGATCTGGAAATAGCGGTCGAAGCCCGACACCATCAGCAGTTGCTTGTACTGCTGCGGTGCCTGCGGAAGGGCGTAGAATTTGCCGGGATGGATGCGGGACGGCACCAGAAAGTCGCGCGCGCCTTCGGGGCTCGAAGCTGTCAGGATGGGCGTCGCAAACTCGTTGAAGCCAGCATCGTGCATCCGCTTGCGCATCGACCGGATGATGGCCTGGCGCTTGAGAATGTTGGCGTGCAGGCTCTCGCGGCGCAGATCGAGAAAGCGGTATTTGAGCCGGATGTCCTCGGGATAGTCAGGCTCGCCGAACACCGGCAGCGGCAGCTCCTCGGCCTTGGACAGCACCTCGATTTCGGTGGCGAACAGCTCGATCTCGCCGGTCGGCAGCTCCTTGTTGATCGTGCCCTCGGGTCGCGCCCGCACCTTGCCGTCGACCCGGATCACCCACTCGGAGCGCACCAGTTCGGCGGCCTTGAAAGCCGCGCTATCGGGATCGGCGACGATCTGCGTCAGCCCATAATGGTCGCGCAGGTCGATGAACAGCAGCCCGCCGTGGTCGCGCACCCGGTGCACCCAGCCGGAAATGCGGGCGGTCTTGTCGATGTCGGCCTTGCGCAGCGCTCCGCAGGTGTGGCTGCGATAGCGGTGCATTTTGGCGTCGGCCATGATGCCGTTTCCTCGCTGAATCAGGTTCGCGCGGAAAGACACATGGGGGGTGCGGGTTGTCAAGGTGAGGAGGGGACACAGTCTTCATCTTCGGCGCATGAAGCCGGCAATCGTTCTCGCTGACGGGCCGCGCCGAAGATGAACACTGTGTCCCCGTTACGCCGGACCTACGACGCCTTGGCCAGCTTCGCCAGCCCCGACTCCCAGGCGTAAGCGTGCGCGACGATCGTATCGAGATCGGCCAATTCCGGCTTCCAGCCCAGCACGCCGCGGATGCGGCTCGCATCGGCCACCAGCGCGGCCGGATCGCCGGGGCGGCGCGGCACCTGGGTGACCTTGAAATCAACCCCGCTCGCCGTCTTGACGGCCTTGATGACCTCAAACACCGAATAGCCGGTGCCGTAGCCGCAGTTGAACACGTCGGACTTGCCGCCAGCGCGCAGGTATCTCAGCGCCGACATATGCGCGCGGGCGAGATCGCTGACGTGGATATAGTCGCGCACGCAGGTGCCGTCCGGGGTCGGATAGTCGGTGCCGTAGACCTTCAGCTCGGGGTGCTGGCCCAGGGCCGCCTGGCAGGCGACCTTGATGAGATGGGTGGCCTTGGGTGTCGATTGGCCGGTGCGGCCTTGTGGATCGCTGCCCGCGACGTTGAAATAGCGCAGCGCCACATAGCTGAACTCATGCGCGAAAGCCGTGTCGGCCAGCATCAGCTCGGTCATCAGCTTGGAGGTGCCGTAGGGCGAGATCGGCTTCAGGTCCGACGTCTCCTTCACCGGCTCGCCATTGCCCATGCCATAGACGGCGGCCGTCGAGGAGAAGATGAAATGGGGTACCCCCACCGCCACCGCCGCCGCCATCAGCGCCCGCGATTTCACCGTGTTGTTGTGATAGTAGGCCAGGGGGTCGGCGACCGACTCCGGCACCACGATGGAGCCCGCGAAATGAATGATGGCGTTGATGCCATGCTTGCGCAGCAAGGCCTCGACGCCGTGCTGGTCGCCGATGTCGCCGACCACCAGCGGCACGCTCGCGGGCAAGGCACGGCGCGAGCCGGTCGACAGGTTGTCGAGCACAACCACGGGCTCGCCCGCCGCCAGCAATTCGAGCACCATGTGGCTGCCGATATAGCCCGCCCCACCCGTCACCAGAACACTCATGCCGATCACTCCGATACTTCCGCCGGGTGGTCATAATGCAGATTGCGTGCCGGGGATACATGCGGGGTCACGGATTAACCGAACGGCCTCTTGCCTTGGCCCCACCTCATCCGCTAGGCCAAGCCTGGACCGGGCTTGCATTGGCGCCGCCGGTTCCGGCCCAATGCCATCGCCAATTCATACGAGAAAGCCCTTATGACCCACAAACCCGTCCGCAAAGCCGTGTTCCCGGTCGCCGGTCTCGGCACACGCTTCCTCCCGGCCACCAAGACGGTGCCCAAGGAGCTACTGCCAGTGGTCGACAGGCCGGTCATCCAGCACGCGGTCGATGAGGCGCGCGAGGCCGGCATCGAGCAATTCATCTTTGTGACGGGACGCAACAAGGCGGCGATCGAGGATTATTTCGACCATGCGCCGGAGTTGGAGGAAACGCTGGCCAGGCGTGGCCGCGAAGCCGATTTGCGCGACCTGCTCTCCACCATCCCCACCGCTGGCACCGCCAGTTTCACCCGCCAGCAGGAGCCGCTCGGCCTCGGCCATGCGGTGTGGTGCGCGCGCGAGCTGATCGGCGATGAGCCCTTCGCGCTATTGCTGCCCGACATGGTGACCCAGGCCGACGCCACCGCACCGGGCGGCAAGCGATGCCTTGCCCAGATGCTCGACGTCTATGCTGGCAACGGCGGCAACATCATCGCAGTGGAGGAAGTGCCGGCCGAGGACGCGCACAAGTTCGGCATTGTCGCCATCGGTCCCGGCACGGACCCGGCATGGCCGATCACCGGCATGGTGGAAAAGCCCGCCAAGGGCACGGCGCCGTCCAACCTCTACATCATGGGCCGCTATATCCTGCAGCCGGAGGTCTTCACCCACCTGTCGCGCAAGGAAAAGGGCGCCGGCGGCGAAATCCAGATCACCGACGCCATGGTCCATCTCTTGAAGCAGCAGCCCTTCACCGCCGTCCGGCACCGTGGCCGCACCTTCGACTGCGGCGCCAAGCTGGGATTCCTGGTTGGCAATGTGGCACTGGCGCTCGCCCGCCCCGATCTCGGCCCCGAGCTCAGGGCGGAATTGCGCAAGCTGATCTAGCGCATTTTCCGGTCCTATCGGCCCACGCTCAGCGTACTCCTCAACCCCCCATCCTGTCCTTCTCCCCGAGGGAGAGAGGGCGACGGGAACTTCGGCCGTGCCGCCTGCGCGCCCTCTCCCATGGGGAGAGGGGTCGAGTTGCGCGGTGGCGCGGCGACTTGCCGTGCCGGCGGCGCTTCCGTCTCTTCAAGAATTGCCCTGGCGCTCAGCGCTGCAAGCGGAACCCGAGCCTGATCTGATCCTCGAGATAGCTGCGCGCCGGATCGCTGGAGGCGAAATCGGTGTGCTGATAGTCGCCCAGCATCGCCCAGTCGCGGCTGATGTCATATTCAAAACCGAGATGGCCGCTGCGCAGCTGGTCGGAGAGGCCGATGCCCGCATAGCCGTGGCCGGCTTCGCCAAGACCCGCCAGCAGCGCCAGCCAGCGGCGGAACTGGTGCCGGGCCTCCAGCGAAACCTTGCTCTCCCGGACGGCCGTCGCGCCGGAGGTGCTGGTCAGCTCCAGGCTCGATGCCGCCGCCACGGTCACCGTTGTCAGCGCCGATGGCAGCCAGGTGACGCTGGCTGCCGCCACCGCGCCGCTCGCGCCCGGGCCGCTGCCGTCCGCCGCCACGATGCTGGCCCCGCCGAGGCTTGCCGAGCCACTGAGTTTGGCCGAGGGATCGGTCTCCAGTCCCAGCCGGACTTCATTGCCGCGCGCATCCACTCCGCCAGCACCAGAATATCCGCGCCAGAGAGACTTGGCGGTGCCGAACACGGTCAGGCTCGGCGAGAATTCGTAGCCGGCGCGGCCGTCCAAGCCTGCATCGCGGTAGTCCAACCCGCCGCTGCCGCTGTCGCTTTGCCTGGTATCAACCAGGGTGCCATGCAGCCGCAGCGAAACCCGGTCAAATCGCTGATTGAAGGCCAGACCCAGGTTCTCGGCCTGGGTGGTCGGCAGCAGTGCCGCGCCGATGCCAACCGTCGGATCGCTGCGGGAGAGGGTGTTGAAATCGTAACCTGTTTCGGCTTCGAGACTTGCCTGGCTGGTCATATCGAAGCGGCCGCGCATGGCCAGATGCAGCTCCTTGGTGTCATCGGAGGCAAGCCTGGCATAGGTGGTCGTCGCACCCTTCAGCTCGAGGCCGAGCGCATGGCGCGACCACTGGGATTGCAGCGACAGGCTGGGCCGCAGAACCAGCGCGATCGCGCCTTGGCGATCCGTGCTGGACTGGCGAACATTGTCCGAATACAGCGCGTCGGCATTGAGCGAGGGCAGCATGAGGAAGCCGCCGAGCCGGTAACCTACCGCGCCATATGGGTCGGCATCGTCACTCGTGGCAACCGGCGGCGGCGCGGGCGGAGGGAGCGGTGCATCCGGCGGATCGACGGCCTCGGGCGTAACCTCGGCGATGGGCGCGGCCGGAGCGGGCGGGACGGGGACGGGGGCGAAATCCTCTTCGGCAGCAGGCCGAGCCCGTGCCGGGGCCGCGCGCGCGGGTGCGGCGCGGACCGGCGCAACCGGCTCGGGCAGCGGGTTGGTGGCGCCGGCTGGCGCCGCGAGCTTCCCATCAGCCGTCGGATCGCCGTCGGCGATCGCCGGCTCCTGCCCGCCGCGCAGCAAACCGTCCTGGGGGATTGGGCCGGGCGCCGGTTCGCCTAGCACGCCGTCCTGACTTGTTCTGAGGGCGGGCGCATCGGTCTGGCCGTCCTGACCGCTGGTGTTGGCGCCAGCCCTTAGCTCGGCAATTATCCGGTCGGTCACCGGCGACGTCGCGCCGCCGCGCAGGCCCGCGTTCTGGGCAATAGCTTCCGTGCCACCGCACAGGAGCGCGATGGCAGCCACGGCGGCGAGCCGCAAGGCGGATGGGTCAATGCGCACGGACATCGCCTTCAGCGGCGGCTAAACGGGGAACGCATGACGGATCGCGACCCGAAGCTAGGCCAAAAGCGTTAAGGCCCTGTTGCGGGGCGTCCACGCATGGGATGCCGCACCCCGCCGCAAGTGCTGGACATTGGCTCCGGCCTCTTCGACAACAGGCCAATATCGCGGGAAATCAGCGGAGCTCCAAGGCATGGCAGGCAGCGGCCGCTCGAAGCGCCAGGCGCCGGATAAACCCGAGGCGGCTTGGCGAACCGACCCCCTCGCCTCGGCGCTGCGCACGGTCGCGCTCGAAACCGAGGGGCTGGGCGTGTTGCAGGCCACCATCCGGACCGTGATGGCCGGGGCCTTCGGGGCGGCGGTGACGCTGATGGCCGGCGCCAAGGGCCGGGTGATCGTGACCGGGATCGGCAAGAGCGGCCTCATCGCCCGCAAGGTTGCGGCCACGCTGTCTTCCACCGGCACGCCCGCCTATTTCGTCCATCCGACCGAGGCCAGCCACGGCGATCTCGGCATGGTGTCGCGCGAGGATGTGGTGCTGGCGCTGTCCTGGTCCGGCGAGACAGCGGAGCTCGGTGCCATCATCACCTATTCGCGCCGATTTGCGGTGCCGCTGATCGCGGTGACCTCGCGCGAGGACTCAACGCTGGCCAGGGCGTCCGAGGTGGTGCTGGTGCTGCCGCGCGCCGCCGAAGCCTGCCCGCATGGGTTGGCGCCGACCACCTCGACCACGATGCAGATGGTGCTGGGCGACTGCCTGGCCATCGCGCTGCTGGAGGGCAAGGGGTTTTCGGCGTCCGACTTCAAGGCCATCCACCCCGGCGGGCAGCTCGGCGCGAGCCTGCGGCATGTCGGCGACGTGATGCACAAGGGCGATGGGTTGCCGCTGGCGCGCGAGGCGACGCCGATGGCCGAGGCGCTGGTGACGATGACGGGAAAGAGCCTCGGCTGCCTCGGCGTGGTGGATGGGCGGGGCCGGCTGGTGGGGGTGATCACCGACGGCGACTTGCGGCGCAACATGGGCGATGGGTTGCTGGCGCGTCCGTGCGCGGACATCATGAACCGGCGGCCACGGACGGTCGGCCCCGAGCTGCTGGCCTCGGCCGCGCTGGAGATGATGAACGCGGCCAAGATCACCGCGCTGTTCGTGGTCGAAGCCGCGCGGCCGGTGGGCGTGGTGCACGTGCATGATCTGTTGCGTCTGGGGGTGGTGTAGGGGAGCGACACCCCAACGCCGACATTTGCCGAATCTCGATACGGGCCAGAACCCGTCATTCGGGTTTGGGCGTATTGCGATCGCCCCGTCGCCAAAGGCATGGAGCCTCCAACGACGGGAGAAGACGCAGATCAATTTCCAGCCGCCTTCACTGTCTCGGCGGCGGCTTCGATGAGTTCGGCGACCGCACCGGGCTGAGACACATAAATCGCGTGGCTGCCCGCGATCTCGACGACGGTGGAGCTGGCGCGCTTTGACATGGCGCGCTGGGCGTCGGGCGGAATCATTTTGTCGTCTGTCGCAACAAGATACCAGCTCGGCTTCGCTTTCCAGGCCGGTTTGCTTACCGCGCCGTTTAGCGCATCCAAGCCCCACGGTAGCTGCGAGTCCGCCATAAAGGCGGCCTTGCCGGGCTCGACGTCGGCCGCGAAAGACGCCGGGAACTTCTGCTTGTCCAGCAAGAGCATGCCGTTCTGGGGTGGCATGATCGGGGGCACTGGAGCGCCGGGCGCCGGACTGGCAATCAAGCTGGCGACGGACTCTCCGGTATCCGGGGCGAAGGCAGCAATATAGACCACGCCGGCAACCTTCGGATGATTGCCAGCTTCAGTCACAACTGCGCCGCCATACGAATGGCCGACCAGAATGACAGGTTTGTCCTGCTTATCGATGATTGCAAGCGTCGCCGCAACATCCCCGGCAAGGGATTGAGTGGGGTTCTGGACGATGCTGACGTCGTACCCGCCCTTCTTCAAGATCCGATAGACACCTTCCCAGCCAGACCCATCGACAAAGCCGCCATGGACGAGCACAATGGCCTTGGACGACACGCCGCCCGCAAAGGCAGGCGTCGCTGCGATCAAGCTCGCGACGGACACTGCGAGCAGCGAAGATACGATAGTCATTGGGCTACTCCTTTTTCCAACGTTGACGCAGATTATTCTGCAACGCCGTAGAAGGTATCTAGACCGGCCTCTGGTGTATTGAAGGAATGCCGAATAGTCTCCGAACAGTTTCCTAAGCCGAAATTGGGCACTCGCGATGCTCGTCTTTGGCCCATTTGCACTCGATCCCGACAAGGGGACGCTTCTACGCCGGGGCGAGCCAGTAGCTTTGGGTCGTCGTGGCGTCCGTCTCCTCGATGCACTCCTCAAGCGCCCGGGTGAAATTCTTACCAAAACCGAACTCATGGACGCCGGCTGGCACGGTAGTGCCGTTGAGGAGAGCAATCTCTCGGTTCAAATAGCGCTGCTGCGCAGGGCGCTTGGGTCGCCGCCGGATGGCGGAGAGTGGATCGCCACGATCCCGCGAATTGGCTATCGGTTCCTTGGCTCATCCCATGAGCGGGGAGGTCAGACCGCCCAGCGCGAAACGCAGCCGTCTCTCGCGGTTCTTCCTCTCACAAACCTGAGCAGCGATCTCGAGCAAGCGTACTTCGCGGATGGGCTTGTGGATGACGTAATAACCATGCTGTCGAAGCTTTCCGGCTTGGTCGTCATCGCCAGAAGCTCGAGTTTTTCTTACAAAGGGCTGTCAACTGACATACGCCTTGTCGCCAGGGATTTGGGCGTTCGTTTCGTCATGGCAGGAAGCGTCCGGAGAAACGGCAACCGTCTTCGAATCGTCGCGCAGTTGAACGACGGAGAGACGGGGGTCCAGTTGTGGGCCGAAAGCTATGATCGAGAATTCGCGGATATATTCGGCGTTCAGGAAGAGGTCGCGCGTAAAATTGTCGGCGAGCTCAGCATCGCGTTGAGCCCGACCGGGGCAGCTCAGTGGCCCGGAATAGCATCGACAGGAACTTCCAGTATCGATGCGTACAATTGCTTTCTACGCGGACGCGCCATGCAGCGAGGCGCCACCCAAAATGCCCAAGTCCTCAAGCGCACAACCGAATTGTTTCGACAAGCGATCGTCCACGATCCGGCGTATGCGGCACCCTACGCGGCGCTAGGAATGTCTTGCGCACACGCCTTTTGCAATCGCTGGACGGACGATCCCGATGGCTCGCTTGCCGAGGCCGGCACGCTGGTCGACGAAGCGATCAACCGTGATCCGAACGATCCGTTTTCGCATGGCGTCGCGGCTTTGGTGTCGATGTACCGCAAAGACTATGAACGATGGGCATTCGAGGTCGAGACGTCGCTTTCGCTCAATCCTAATTTTGCCCCATCCATATCGCTCCGGGGAATACTCAATATGTATTCTGGAAGGGCTCAAGCGGCAATCGACGATATAGAGCGGGCGATGCGCCTGGACCCTCTTTTCACGCATGTGTACATCCACCACCTAGGTGTCGCGTACTTTTTTGCGCGGAAATACGAAACAGCGGCCGCACTCTTGCGGGAGCGCATCCTTCTGGCCCCCGACACCGACATCAGCCGCGCCTGCCTCGCGGCGGTGCTGGGCTTATTGGGTGACGTCGACGGAGCGCGGCAAGTCTGGAGCGAATTGATGGCGATAAATCCAGACTATTCGTTTGCAGAGGGCATCGGCCGAATGCCATTCAAGAATCCGGAGGATCTAGGCAGGATCAGGAGCGGGCTCCTGATGGCGGGTTTGCCTATTGAACGCTCCGCCTAGACAAATATCTGTGTACATTCACAGTTAAACCCGGAGCAACAGCCTCGTATGATGAACTTCCGCTTTGTCACTCGCGCCGCTCGCCGACCCTATCGTGGAAGGATCGATCGAACGCCGGTCGCGGACTCCAGTCCTAGCGGTTCAACTGCTGATCCAGCTCGGGCCGGAAGCGGCTCAGCTGTTCCTGCGCGAACTTGGCCCGGAACTCGCGTGGACAGACTCCGAAGTGGTCCCGGAAGGTGCGGGAAAACACTTCTGGCGAAGCGAACCCGCAGGCGGTTGCAACATCCTGGATGGGAACATCGCTGTAGAACAGTACATTGCGCGCCGCCTGCAGGCGCAGCTTGCGATAATAGCGCATCGGTGAGGCCCCCACCCGCTCCTTCAGGGCACGTCCGAGCGCGCGCACCGAAATGCCTGCCCTCTCGGCCAGTTCCTCTGCACTCAGTGGATTGGCCAGATGCTCTTCCATGTCGTGCAGAACTCGGGTGAACGGGGACCGCGAGTCGCCGGAAATATGCTGTGCATCGAGCCTTTGGCTCTCGACGTCGCGGCGTATCTTCTGCGCCACGAACGCGTTGGCGACGATCTGGGCTAGGCCCGTCCCGTGCCGGCGCGCGATCAGATGCAGCATAAGATCCAGTGTGGCATGTCCACCCGCGCAGGTGATGCGATCACGGTCGATCACATAGAGCTGCTCGGTGACCGCAAGGTCCGGGAATTGATCACGGAACATGGTGATCGCTTCCCAATGCAGGGTCACCCGGTAGCCGTCGAGCAAACCGGCGCGCGCCAACGCGAACGCCCCGGTATCAACCGCGCCGATCACGCTGCCGTGGCGGGCAAGCTTGCGCAGCCAGCTCATGACCCGCCTGTTGACATGGCTGATGGGATGGTTGCCGGCAAACACGAACGCAGTTGGAACCCAGGGTATATCGGCGAGGCTTCCGTCGACCGATAGCGTCATGCCGTTGCCAGCCCTGACCGGCTTGCCGTCGACCGAGATCAATTGCCAATCGAACAGGCGCCGGTCGCTGTTCTGGTTGGCGATGCGCAAGGCTTCAATGGCCGGGGTGAGGGCGTAAAGCGGGAACTCCGGCAGGAGCAGCAAGCCAAACCTGGTGATCTCAATGTCACCACGATCGGTTCCAGTTGCGGGCATGACGTCCTCCAAACGCTGGCCAGTCAGGCGCTCCGTCGCAAATCGTCAAGTTCATAGCCCGGACTGTCAACTCCAATCGGACGATGAAGTGCCAGAATTTGCCGTCAAAGAGGAAACTGCAATGGACTACGCACGCGCCAAGAAACGACTTGAGGGATGTTACATCACCGTCCCGACTATGTTCCTGGATCCCGATCTGGACCTCGACTTGCCGGCCATCCGGCGCAATGTCGAGTTCCTGCTCGCGCGCGGCATCAACGCCAAATACGGCACGCTGCTGGCAGGTGGTGCAGCCGGTGACTTCTCGGTGATGACGTTCGATGAGCGGTTGACGGTCGCCGAGACCGTCGTGGCCGCGGCCGATGGCAAGGTACCGGTGGCGATGGGCGCACAAACCACCAGCACCCTTGAGCTGAAACGTCTGGCCAAGGGGGCCAAGAAGCTCGGATGCGAGTTCATCCAGGTGTCATGCCCGTTCTATTTCACGCATACCGAGGGCGACTTCCACGAGCATGTGGTCGCCGCGGCCGAGGCGGCCGATATCGGCATCATCATCTACAACACCTTCTGGACCTCCTCGGGTGTGTCGTTTGGCATGGTCGAGAAGCTTGCCGACATTCCCAATGTGGTCGGACTGAAATGGGCGACACCCAGAACCGACGCGATGGAATTCGAGGACGTGGTTTCGCACTTCTCCGAGCGCTTCACGGTGATCGACAACAATTTGTCCTTTGCCACGAGCCATATGATGGGAGCACGCGGCTTTGAGGTGCACCTGGCCAACTATTGGCCAGAATGGGGTATTCAGCTTATCGATAATCTGAATGCGGAGCGGTACAGAATGGTGCAGCACGCGCTCGTTCGCGAGGCGATGCCGTTCTACAAGCTCTGGGTCGAGATTGAAAAGACCTACACAAGCGGCGACGGCTATCTCGACAAGCTGTGCATGGAACTGGTCGGCCTGGACTCCAGCCGCTGCCGTCCGCCGACCCGCGACATCCGCGAGACATACCGCGATCGCTGTCGCCAGATGCTGATCGATACCGGCGTGCCGGGCGTCATCGGAGGAAAGTCAGAAGCAGCCGCCGGTGCCAAGCCGCGCGCCAAGACGCCTGGCGGATCGCGTAAATGACGATGGCGACCCCAGCGCCCCTTCCGGCGGGAGTCAAGCACTACAGTGCCGTTGAACTTGTGGCCTTCGCCACGCGCTTGTTCGAAGCGGCCGGCTGCGACGGCGACAAGGCGCCCATCGTCGCCAGCTTGCTGGTCGAGGCCGACCTGCTGGGCCATACCACCCACGGCCTGCATCTGGCTGCGCCCTATCTCGAAGAGCTGGCGCAAGGCGCGATGTTGGCCACCGGTATGCCCGAGGTTGTCGCTGACCGGGGTGCTGCGATCACTTGGGACGGGCGGCGACTGCCAGGCGTCTGGCTGACGGCAAAAGCCGTGGACCTCGCCGTTGAGCGTTCGGACAAGTTTGGCATTGCCTCGGTCGCCATCCGCAACAGCCACCACATTGCGTGCCTCGCCGTCTATCTTGAGCGCGCCACCCGGCACGGCCGCATGGTGATGATTGCAAGTTCCGATCCCTCCGATGCCAGCATTGCGCCCTTTGGCGGGTTGAGAGCGGTGTTCACGCCTGATCCGCTCGCGGTGGGCATTCCGACCACTGACGGCCCGATCCTGATCGACATGAGCGCATCAATTACCACCAACGGCATGACCGGCCGGTTGCGCACGGAAGGGCGGCGTTTTCCAGGCCCCTGGGCCATGACGGCCGATGGCAAGGCAAGCGACGATCCGAATGTGCTCTTTACCGATCCGCCAGGCACGCTGCTGCCGACCGGCGGCAAGGACCATGGTCACAAAGGCTACGGACAGGCCCTTACCGTGGAAGCCCTGTCGCAAGGTCTGTCGGGCTGGGGTCGCGCCGACAAGCCCAAGGACTGGGGCGCCGCGCTTTACGTCCAGGTGATGGACCCAGAGCTGTTTGGTGGCTCTCAGGCCTTCCTGCGCCAGACAACATTCCTGGCCACGACCTGCCGCGACACGCCGCCGGCACCCGGTGCCGAGGCTGTGCGCTTGCCGGGCGACGCGGCGCTCGCGCGCAAGGTGGCGGCGCTCAAGGACGGAGTCTCACTCTATCCGGGAATCATGGACGCCCTGGGGGGCTGGGGCCGCGAATTCGGCGTCGAAGTACCCGCCGCCGTGCGATGAGGGCAGTCGGTTGCAATCAGACAGGATTTTATCGATCCCAGCTCAACGGGACACAACCAGGAGAAAAACAGATGAAATTGCTTGCAAGACTGTTGGCTTTTGGAACAGCCGCTGCTGTCATCGCGGCCGCTGGCACTCTGGCAGCACGCGCCGACGATGACGTCCGACTGCGCCTCAACTGGATGTATTACGGTTCTCATGCCGGCTTCGCGCTCGGCAAGGACAAGGGCTACTACAAGGAGCAGGGCATCAATCTCGACATCCGTTCGGGCAACGGCTCGGGCTCGGCGCATCGCCTCGTCGCCAATGGCGATAGCCAATTTGACTACGGCTCCTGCGCCTCGATGGTGAATCTTGCGGCCAAGGGCGCGCCGTTGGTTGCGATCGGTGTGATCGACGCCATGGGCACCGAGGCAATCCTGGTCAAGCCGGATGCCGGGGTGAAGACCATCGCTGACCTCAAGGGCAAGACCATTCTCACCACGGCCAATGCTGGCGTGAACACCTTCTTCCCGCTCGTCCTCAAGAATGCCGGACTGGCCGAGGGCGACATCAAGGTCGTGAACGTGGCCGAAAGCGCGCTGGTGTCGAGCTATCTGCAGGGCTCGGGCGGCGCCGTCGGCATCCTGGGCGGTTTCGACGACAAGCCGGCCGAGATCAAGACCGCCGGTGGCAAGGATCCGCTGATCTTCGCCTATTCCGACTTCGGCGTGAACCAGGTCGGCTACTGCATCGCGACCCACGCCGATACCATCAAGAACAAGCCGGATCTGGTGAAACGCTTCATGGCCGCCACGCTCAAGGCCTACAAGGAAACCGAGAAGAACCCCGATGCGGCCGTCGCCTCAATGGGTGACATTGTCGGCGGCACCATGAACGAGGACCAGGGCAAGGCGCAGGTCCGCGCCGTGCTTGGCGTCACCCTTGGCGTGCTTTATTCCAAGGCTAACAAAGACAAGAAGCTGGGGATGAATGTGCCTGCGGACTGGGACGATATGATCGCCCTGATGAAGAAGTACAATGGACTGGAGACGGATAAACCGGCAACCGCTTTCTACACCAACGACTTCGTGCAGTAGTCGCATGGAGGTGCGCGGCGCAAGGTGCTCGAAGTGGCGATGAACCAGCCCACCGCCAGCGCCTCCATTAACATCAGAGGTGTTGAAAAGACGTTCGAAACCGAGGACGGTCCTGTGCACGCTTTCGGCCCGGCCGATCTCGCGATCGCGCCGGGCGCTTTTGTGTCGTTGCTTGGACCCTCCGGCTGCGGCAAATCCACGCTTATGCTGATGATCGCGGGACTGCTCAAACCAAGCAAGGGCGAGATTGCGCTTTCCGGCATACCCGTCGCTGGGCCACAGACCTCGATCGGCATCATGTTTCAGGATAACACGCTGGTGCCGTGGCGCAGTGTTCGCGGCAACATCGCGCTTCAGCTCGAATTGCGTGGTCGCGACCCGGCCCACTATTCCGAGCGCATTGACGCGCTGATTAGCTCGGTGAAACTGGACGGTTTTGCCCGCCGAATGCCCTATGAGCTTTCCGGCGGTATGCAGCAGCGCGCCGCATTCTGCCAAGCGCTGGTGCACGGGCCCGCGACGCTGCTACTCGACGAACCGCTGGGCAAGCTCGATGCCATGACGCGCGAAACCATTCGGCGCGATCTGCAGAGGTTGTGGCTGGAGCAACGGCCGACCGTCGTGTTCGTCACCCATTCCATCGAGGAGGCGGTGCAGCTGTCCACCGACATCTGCGTCATCACTCCGCGTCCGGGCCGCATCGAACGCGTCATCACAGTCGATTTGCCGTTCCCGCGCGATCTGGAGGTCAAGCGCAGCGCCGCTTTCCGCACGCTTGTGGCAGAGATCGAGGAGGTGTTCCATGGCTATGGCGTCCTCTGAGCAAGGTGCGCCCGCCGATGCGCCGCGCCGCGCCACCTCCCTGCAACGGATCCTTCTGCGGATCGTTCGCGCCTGGCCGCTGCTCGCCTTCTTCGTCTTCTTCTTCTGGTTCTGGGAGCACGCCATCGACTGGTTCAGCGTGCCCGCTTACATCCTGCCCAAGCCCTCGACCATCGTCATCAAGAGCTGGCCCGACATGCCGCGCCTGCTTGCGGACACCTGGGTCACCGGCATGGAAAGCGTGCTCGGTTATGCCGTGGCGCTGTTCATTGCCGTGCCCCTGGGCCTGGCCATCGCATTCTCGTCGATCCTGCGACGGACCATCTATCCGTTCTGTGTCTCGATCGAGATGACGCCGAAGATCGCTTTCGCGCCGCTGTTCATCTCCTGGCTTGGTTTCGGCGTGCTGCCCAAGGTGATCATCGTCTTTCTCGTCTGCTTCTTCCCGATCGTGCTCAACGCGGTGCTGGCCTTTGGTTCGCTCAGCGAGGAGCTCACGGGCTTTCTGCGCGCGACCGGCGCCAATCCGCTCACGGCCTTTCTGAAGGTGCGCCTTCCGGCGGCCCTGCCGCAATGTTTTGTCGGCTTCAAATATGCCGCCATCAACGCCACCGTCGGTGCCACCATCGGCGAGTTCATCGGCTCGGATCAAGGGCTTGGCTTCTACATTCACATCCAGACCGGCAACATGCGGCCGGACCTCGCGTTTGCTGGAATCTTTCTGTTGACGCTGCTGGGCCTGGCCGTGTTCGGCGTGGTGACGCTGGCCGAGCGGCTGCTGATCCCCTGGCACATCTCATTGCGCCGGACGCGCTGAGGTCAGTCCGGCACCGGCCACCGCGTGCTCATGATGCACGTGACGCCCTCCAAATTCTCACCATAGTAGACGGTCAGCAGCTTGCCGTCCTCGGCGGACAAAGTCGCTGGGTAGCCGAGGTTCTTGCTTGGCAGTCCGGCGCGGATGCGGATCGTGTGCTCCGTGTCCCAGCTCTCACCGCCATCGCGCGAGAGAACACCACGGATGCCAAGATCGGGGAAGCGCCAGCCGTAGGTCATCAGCAAGCGACCATCGGCCAAACGCAGAAGTTGGGCCGGATAGCCCCCGATCGGCAGTCTACGCGGCTCTGACCAGCTCTCACCGCCGTCCCGGGACATCACTTGGTGCAGCCAGCGTGTGCCGTTATCGCGCAGTACCATGAGCAGGCGGCCCGGTGCGGTCTCGATGAGCGTCGGCTCTTCGAATTCGGAGCCCGGCTGCTCGGCGACCTTGACGGGAGGCTCCCATGTCAGCCCGCCATCGTGCGAACGCACCGTAAAGACCACGCGCCAATTCGGGATATCGGACAAGGGTAGAAGGACGTCGCCGTTGGCCAATTCGCAAGCGCCGCGCATACCGTAGCCGCCACTGAACGGCGCGGTGTCGAGCCGCACCGAGCGTGTGAAGCTCACGCCATGATCGTCCGACAGATGCACGAGCGTCTCGCCGGGTCCGCGCGCCCATGGGGCCAGTTGCTCAACCGGAATGCTTCGGTAAGCTGCCGTATCGTGTTCGGGTGAACTCAGCCAACCGCGCATGAAGCGATCCGGGAAATCAATCGGCATCGTGCCTGCAAGACGCCGCGCGAGGCCGAGCGGCAGCCAGCGAAAGCGCCACTGATTGAGCAGCACAGTGCCGTTGCGCAAGGTCGTGAGGCCCGCGCATTCGGTCCCGTGGACGTCATAGGACGGCACGATTTCCGGCGCGCTCCAGCTTGCTCCGTCGTCGGATGAGCGCATCAGCAGGTTCTGGTATTGCGGGTCCTCGGGCGGATGCAGAATAAAGGGCCGGCGCGGTGCGCGATTGAAAACGACCAGGAGATCGCCGTTCGCCGCGCGGGTAACGTGCGGGTGCGCACAATAGCTGTGTGCGTCCTCGTAAAGCACCGTGTGCCGCGCGCCGGTCGCCTCGATCATTCGGGCCTACAGCGTAAACCGGGTGCAGCGCACATATTGCAGCGGCTTTTCCTGATCATCCCATTCGTGATATGCCGCTACGATCGTCCCATCCGGCATCTGGGCGACGCTCGGATAGCCGATATGCTGGTAGATGCCGGGATTGGACCAATCGATGCCGCCGGCCCGCATCTTGCCGCTCGACGGCGTCATGCGGCTGGAGCCAGGCGTCTCGGTAATAGTGGCGCCAGGCACACCGCCCTCGCGGATGACGAACTCGTTCTTTTTGTCCCAGGTGATGCCGTCCTCGGAAATGCAGCCGCGCGTGCCATAGGGCGGGCGGCGATAACCGTAGACGCATAGATAGCGGCCGTCCTGCAACGGGATCGCCTCATGGGGATAGCCCCAGATATTGGTCCATTTCGGCGGCGTCCAGCTGAAGCCGTCATCGTCCGAGAAGATGACGACAGTGTTCTTGGCGTCGCTGGTGGGATTGACGTGGGTGCGCAGGAAGCAAACGAGTCTGCCGTCCTTGAGCCGCAGGATCGCCGGCTCCTCGTAGTCGATGATGCTGGCAGGATCATAGGCCAGCGTCGAATAGTATTCCCAGTTGAAGCCGCCATCGTCCGAGCGCATCAGCGCTGAGCGCGTGCTTTCGCCCTCACCTTCCTCCTCGTAGCCGTGAATGCGGCCGTAAAGCCCCATCAGCAGCGATCCGTTCGGCATTTCCCAGCAGCCGACGCGACAGCCGCCATGCTTCAGGGGCCGGATGTTCACGGGCATCGGCTTGGACCATGTGGCACCGTCATCGGTCGAGCGGGTCACGAAGGTGCCAAGGCACCCTTGCATCTTGTAGGCCCAGCTCCAGTCACCCCATTCCTTGGTTACGGGATGGCTCGACCACGAAACGCCTTCAGGCCTGATGCCGCGCTTGAAAAAGCCCGTTATCGTCATATTGACGATCAGTGTGCCGTCTTTCAGCTGGCAGATGCCGCAATCCCAATTGCCCTCGGTGTCGCTCCAAGGCAGCACGACCTTTGACTTGCTCCAGGTCTTACCGCCGTCCTTGGAACGGATGATCAGCGTCTGGCCGCTGTCGTGGTGGAACGAATAGCGCTCCTCGTTGATCACGGCGGCAAGCTCGCCATTCCGCAACAACCGCATGGCGACCTGATTCACGCAATGTTCGGGATGCTTCAGCATGGTGTGGTGAGCGATATGTTTTGGCTGGATCATGGGTTTCGACGCCTCTGAAAGGAGCGCCTAGTTTGCCGGCAACTGGCGAGGGATCAACTGACGGTTTCGGCCAGAAACTTGACCGATCCGGATATCTGCTCGCCGCTGGCAAGACGCAAACCGCTTGCCGCATCGAACATATGCACATGCTCGGGCCGCACGCACAGCCGGAGTGCCGAGCCGATCGCCGGCAGCACACGCTCATTGAGCAGTACCGTGATCTTCATTCCGGCAAGGTCGGTGACCAGCTGCACCTGGGCACCCAGCGGCTCGACCGTTTCCACCCGGCTTTCGAATCCGCCGGAGCCGGCGGCCAGCTCCAGATGCTCGGGACGGATGCCAACGATCACGGACTGCGATGCGGGACCTGGCGGCCGCGCTGCGAGGGCGATCCGAACCTCGCCGACCATGGCGGCCGCCGCGCCGCCATTGCGCATCAGTTCGCCCGGAAGCAAGTTCATGGCCGGCGAGCCAATGAACTCGGCGACAAACCTGTTGGCCGGTCGATCGTAGAGATCAAGCGGCGCGCCTATTTGTTCAATTGATCCGGCCCGCATGACCACAATCCGGTCAGCCATCGTCATGGCCTCGACCTGATCGTGCGTGACATAGATCGTCGTCGTCTTCAGCCGCTGATGCAGCGATTTGATCTCGCTGCGCATGGCCACACGCAGTTTGGCATCGAGGTTCGACAACGGCTCATCGAACAAGAACACCTTGGGATCGCGCACAATCGCCCGGCCCATCGCGACCCGCTGGCGCTGGCCGCCCGACAGCGCTGCCGGTTTGCGGTCGAGCAATTCCGACAAGGCAAGAATGGCGGCGGCATCACGCACGCGATTATCGATCACATCGCGCGGAGCACCGCGCAGGCGAAGCGAGAAGCCCATGTTTTCGGCAACAGTCATGTGCGGATAGAGCGCGTAGCTCTGGAACACCATGGCAATGTCGCGCGCCTTGGCCGGAAGATCGGTCACGTCGCGGCCGCCGATGCGGATGGTGCCGATTGACACAGGCTCCAGGCCGGCGATTGATCGCAGCAAGGTCGACTTACCGCAACCCGACGGCCCGACCAGTGCAACAAACTCGCCGTCGGCGATCGCCAGCGAAATGTCTTTCAGGACCTCGACAACGCCGAACGACTTTCCGAGATGCTCGACATCGACATGAGCCATGGGAAACGCCCTGAAATTCGCGTGTTCTTATCTCCGTCAACGTTACAGAAGCGCGTGGTCAGTGCAAGCGTTTGGCCAAAAGCATCAAGTTGCTGTCTGATTTGACTAACCGATCGCCGGTCATGGCGTTGATGATTTGGGTTGCGGCCATCGTGCCGCAGCGCGATCGCGGAAGGACCCAAGGTGGCCCGGACCGATCGTCAACAAGATTGTACTCGTGGGAGGATCGTCATGTCGAACATTCGCTTAACGCGGCGCGATGCGGCCAAGTTGGTTGGTACCGCGGCACTCGCAGGGGCGGTCAACATGCCCTGGGTCCGGCGTGCCTCGGCCGCCGTCGAGATCAATCATTGGAGCTGGCTCGCTGCCTCGGACGGCGAAGTGTGGGGTCAGATGATCAAGGACTTCAATGCCGCCAACAAGGATGTCCAGATCAAAATGGATCTGGTGCCAGAGGATCAGTATACGACCAAAATCCTGACGGCGGCGGCCGCCGGCAAGGCACCGGATTTCGGCTGGGGTACCGCCGGCCAACGCGCGCAATGGGCCTCCGACGGGGTGATTCAGCCGCTCGACGATTTGGCCAAGAAAGCTGGCCTCGATCTCGGCGATTTTTCCGAGTTCTCCATCAAGCAGGCCCGGTACCCCAAATACGACAACAAGATATTCATGGTGCCCATGGACTTGATGAGCCTGCAGCCGGAAGTGAACATCGATCACGTCAAGGCGGCCGGCCTCGACCCTGAGAAGTTCCCGACCGATGGCGCGGGGCTCATCGAATGGGCCAAGAAGATGACCAAGATGGACGGCGACAAGGTTGCGCGCTCGGGCATCATGATGACGGCGTCCGGCGTGCAGCCGACCGTCACCTGGGGCATTGTCGCGGCACAGATGGGTTTCCAGCGCGCCAGCGACGATTTCAAGACCGCTTGCGTCAACGAGGACGCCGGCAAGGCCGCCATGCAGTGGGTGCTCGACCTGTTCGACAAGCACAAGGTCTCGACCCGCGACGTCACCGACCGCTACAAGGCTTTCGGCACCGGTCAAGGCTCGATCTTCTGGACCGGCCCCTGGACCATCAATGGCTATGTGACGCAGAAGCTGCCGTTCCGGACCTATCCCTTCCCGAACATCGGCGGCAAGCAGAAGACCTATTTCGAAATGGGCGGCCTTGAATTGTATGTCCAGGCGGACAAGGCGCGCTATGAAGGGACGATGATGGCGGTCAAGTGGCTGTCGGACAACAGCAAACTGTGGACCACCAAGGGCCGCGGCGCGTCGCCCAGGAAGTCGATCCTGAGCCTGCCCGACTACAAGACGGCCGGCGCCGACTGGTCGGCCCGTGGCGCCTTTGTCGATGGCATGGCGTTTGCGACCGAAGGCGAGATCCCGGTCCTGGCGGGGCCCGACTTCACCATCTATTCTGGCGGCAACTTCCTTGCCAAGACGCTGGAAGGTGTCTGGGCCAAGTCAAAGACCATCGATCAGGCGATGAAGGAGATCAAGGCGCAGTGGCAGAAGGGCCTCGACGCAGGTTGAGCCAAAGGTACAGCATCCCGTGCCGGTCTCCTTCTGCCGGGGCGGGATACCCTTTTTCACGATGGCGATCACGGTGCCGACAGAGCTTCCGATCCGTCGCGGCGACCAGTCCCAGATCGACTGGGTCGCCTATCTGTTTGTGGCGTTCTTCACGCTGCCATTTCTGCTCTTCAACATGCTTCCTATACTGTTTGGCGCCTATCTGTCCTTCACCAAATGGGGCATCTTTGGCGCGCCGAAATGGATCGGCTGGCAGAACTATATCGATGCCCTCCAGGATGAGTTCGTCTACATCGCGTTCCGCAATGTGCTGCTCTACGCGCTCATCATCGTTCCCAGTGTCGTCGTCCTGGGCCTCTCCTTCGCCATCTACGTCAACCAGCGCTGGCCGCTGGCCGGGCTCGTGCGCGTGCTGTTCTTTTCACCCTACGTCGTCTCGGCGACGGTGATCGGCCTGGTCTGGGTTTGGATCCTCGATACCCAGTTCGGTATCGTGAACAGTTATCTGAAGGCCGTCGGCATCGGCGCAATACCCTGGCTGACAAGCATGAATTGGTCGCTGATCGGCGTCAGTATCGCATCGGTCTGGTGGGACCTGGGGCTTGCCTTCATCCTCTTCCTGGCCGCGCTGCAGGATGTGCCCAAGGACCTTTACGATGCCGCCGAGGTCGACGGCGCGAGCCTCTGGCAGCGCCTGTGGTTCGTGACCCTGCCGCAGTTGCGCCCCGTCATCAGCATGGTCGTCACGCTGCAGCTGATCGCGTCCATGCGCATCTTCAGCCAAGTCTATGTGATGACCAATGGCGGGCCGGCCTCGTCCTCCTCGTCGGTGATCTACTACATCTATTCGACGGCCATCAATCGCCAGCTGTTCGGCTATTCGGCGGCCGTATCCATGATGCTGTTCGTGGTCATTCTGGTCGTCACCATGACGCAGCGCTTGTTGATCAGGGAGCGCTGATATCTTGGCGATCGATACCATCCACACACCCGAGCTGACGCTCCTCACCCGGCGCGTCAACCGTTGGCTCCGGCGCTACAACATGCAGATCGCGGACATTCCGGTATGGCTTCTCGGCCTCGCCTTCGCTCTGCTGTGGGCCATGCCGTTCGTATGGATGATCTCGACCTCGCTGAAATTCCCGCAGGACGTGATGACGGTCGACATTGAATGGTTCCCGCGGCGCATCACCTTCGGCAACTATGAAAAGATGTTCACGGACTACCCGGTGCTGAGGTGGACCCTGAACAGCATTATCGTCGTGACGGCAAGCACCGCCATGTGCGTGGGCTTTGGCGCACTTGCCGGCTATGCACTCGCACGTATGCGCTTTCCCGGCAGCGGCTTGCTGTTCCTGCTCTATGTCGCCTCGCTGATGGTGCCGATCGAGGTCTATATCGTGCCCTTGCTGCTGGCTGTCACCAAGCTCGGCTGGACCGACACCTATGCGGCGCTGATCTTTCCGACCGTCGGGAATGTGCTCAGCGTCTTCATCTTCCGGCAGTTCTTCCTCAACTTTCCAAAGGACCTCGAAGATGCCGCCAAGATGGATGGCGCCAGCCATCAGCGCATCTTCTGGACCATCGCGCTGCCGATGGCGCGCGCGCCGCTGATCGCTGCGACGGTGATCATTTTCACGCTCAACTGGAACAATTTCCTCTGGCCGCTGTTAGCGACCTTCAGCGAGGACATGAAGGTCTTGCCGGTTGGCCTGGCCGCCTTCACGCCAGTGCTGGGGACGCACACGCAGCTTGAAGGTTTTGCCCTCTCCATGGCGGGCGTAACACTGCTCAGTATGCCCAGCGTGTTGCTGTTTTTCTTCCTGCAGCGCTATTTCATCCAAGGCATCGCCTCCGGCGCTGTCCGGGGCTGATGCGGGACTTAGCGGAGCCTGTAAGCGATGCCGATACCTCGACACCATCTGTTCGTCGACAACGCGTTCGTGCCCGCCGCCAGCGGCGAGACCTTCACGACCATCGATCCGGCGACGGAGGAGGTCATCGGCGACGTGGCTCGCGGCGGCGCTGCCGATGTCGACCGCGCCGTCAAGGCCGCCGCCGCTGCCCTGCGCGGACCCTGGCGCGAGATCACGCCCTACGAGCGCGGCCGGCTGCTGTTCGGCTTTGCCGACCTCATTGCTTTCCACCGCGACGAGCTGGCCCGGCTCGAAACGCTCGACGTCGGCAAACCGTTGAAGGACTCCCTCGGCGACATCGACGGCGTCGTTACGACATTGCGTTACAATGCCGGGGCCGCCGACAAACTCCAGGGTGAGACCATCCCGCTCGGGCCCAAATTCGTCGACTTCACCGTGCTTGAGCCGCTTGGCGTCACGGCGCACATCGTACCCTGGAATTTTCCCCTCGGCATGGCGATGCGTGGCATGGCACCGGCCCTCGCCGCCGGTTGCACCGTGGTACTGAAACCTGCGGAGCAATCACCCTTGTCGGCCTTGAAAATGGCCGAACTCGTTGCCGAGGCTGGTTTGCCTAAAGGCGTCATCAACGTCGTCACGGGGCTCGGTGCCGAGGCCGGCGACGCCCTCGTCCGCCATCCAATGGTGCGCGGCATCACCTTCACCGGTTCGGTCGCGACCGGCCGCAAGATCCTCGCCGCCGCTGCCGATGGCATCAAGCCGAGCGTGCTGGAGCTAGGCGGCAAGAACCCGATGATCGTGTTTGCTGACGCTGATATCGGCCGCGCGGTGGACGATGCGCTGGCCGGCTCGTTTGAGAATTGCGGTCAGGTGTGCTCGTCGTCATCACGCTACTTGCTCCACCCGAAAATCCGCGACGAATTCATCGATCGGCTCGGCGCCAAGGCCGCCGAGCTCTCGATCGGTCCTGGCATCGACAATCACGATCTCGGGCCGATCGTGTCGGCGGCACAATATGCCAAGGTGCTCGGCTATCTCGAACGCGGCCGCTCAGAGGGCTCCCGGACCCGTTTTGGTGGAAGCCGCCCGCGCCATCTGCAGCGCGGCTACTTCGTCGAGCCGACCGTTCTTGATCGCGTCGACCCAGCCAGCGCGGTCGCGCGCGAGGAGATTTTCGGCCCGGTGGGCGTCGCCATCGACATTGCCGACGAGGCCGAGGCACTGCACATTGCCAATGGTCTCGGCTACGGCCTGTGCGCGGGCATCTACACGCAGGACATCTCGCGTGCCCTTGCCATGGCCGGCAAGCTGGAAGCCGGCTCGGTCTGGATCAACGGCTGGTGGATGGGAGGCGTGCAGGCCCCGACCGGCGGCACCAAGGACAGCGGCATCGGCCGCGAACGAGGCCTTGCCGGTTTGCGCAACTATGTGCAAGTCAAGAACATCGCCGTTCGCCTCTAACCGGCACTGGAAACACAAGCATGGCCGGCCGCCTGAATCGTCCGAGCACCCTGCATCTCAACCCCACCGATCCGCTGGTGGTGGCGCTGGATGACCTGCAGCCTGGAGCGCCACTTGGCCCGCTGGGCGTGACGGCGGCTGAGCCGATAGCCAAAGGCCACAAGGTGGCGATCACCGCCATCGCTGCCGGCGACCATGTACGCAAATACGGCCAGATCATCGGCACGGCCACAGCGCCGATAGCGGTCGGACGGCATATTCATAGCCACAACCTCGCCTTCGAGCCGAGCACGGTCGACCACAGCATCGGCGGTCACCGGGTCAAGCATCCCCTGCTGCCCGAGGCGAAGCGCGCGACTTTCCAGGGCATCGTGCGCGCCGACGGGAGCGTCGCCACGCGCAACTACATCGGTGTGTTGACGACCGTGAACTGCTCGGCGACCGTGGCCCGCCTGATCGCCGATCAATTCCGTGGCCCCGAGGCACTTTCGGCGTTCCCCAACGTCGACGGTGTCGTCGCGCTCACCCACGCGCTTGGCTGCGCTGCCGCCGAAACGAGCGAGGCGACCGAGCTGTTGCGCCGAACACTCGGCGGCTATGCGCGGCACCCGAATTTCGCCGCCGTGATCATTGTCGGCCTCGGCTGCGAGACCAACCCGATTGACCGTCTTATGGCAGAGGAAGGGCTCGACGTGAAAGGGCGTGTCCTGCCTTACGTCATCCAGGAGATGGGCGGCACCAACGCGACCGTGCGAGCGGGCGTCGAGCAGATTCGTGCCATTCTCCCCGCGGCCAACAAGGCAACGCGCACGACCGTTTCGGCTGCCCACCTCAAGCTCGGCCTGCAATGCGGCGGCTCGGACGGATTTTCCGGCATTACCGCCAATCCCGCCCTCGGGCGTGCCTCCGACCTGCTGGTCGCCAGCGGCGGCACATCGATCCTCAGCGAAACCCCGGAGATTTACGGTGCTGAGCACATGCTGCTCGGTCGCGCCGTCGATGCCAATGTCGGCAACAAGCTCATCGACCTCATCACATGGTGGGAAGCCTATGCGGCCAAGCACGGCGACACGCTCGACAACAACCCGGCGCCCGGCAACAAGGCGGGTGGGCTGACGACGATCCTGGAGAAGTCACTCGGGGCGGCGGCCAAGGGCGGCACCAGCGATCTGGTCGAGGTCTATCGCTATGCCGAACCGGTCACCAAGCCAGGTTTCGTGTTCATGGACACACCCGGCTACGATCCTGTCTCGGTCACCGGCCAGGTCGCGGGCGGCGCCAATCTCATCTGCTTCACCACGGGCCGCGGTTCTTGCTTCGGCTGCAAGCCGGCACCAAGCCTGAAACTGGCGACCAACACCACCATGTTCAACCGTATGCGCGAGGACATGGATCTCAATTGCGGCGAGATCGCCGACGGTGCCGTTACGATCGAGGAAATGGGGACGCGCATTTTCGCGGCCCTGCTGGCAACCGCATCAGGCGTCAAGTCCAAAAGCGAAGCCTTCGGCTACGGCGGCGACGAGTTCGCGCCGTGGCATTTCGGTGCGACGCTATAGATCGCGGAACCCCGGGGCGCCGTGGGCCGCTTGCTTTGCCAACAGCGGCCATTCGATTGCAGACCCGCTTATACCGAATAACCGATGTCCCGACGTGTGAAGCCCCTTCAGCCTGTCCTTCTCCCCATAGCGGGAGAAAGACAAGGTGAGGGAGTGAATGCGGGTCCGACCTGCTGTGGCTGTGATGGGTCGCAGGCGATCTGCATCGTATTCTGAGATGTCATGGCCGAGCGACTGGTTACTTTTTCGGCGATGACGACAACCGCTCTTCCAGAATTATCGTGACCGTGTCTCCCGCCTTCTTCTGGAGCATTTTGCAGAGTGCGGCCTTGACGGGTAGTTTGTGCGTGCCGTCGCCAAGCGCCATGAACGAGCTTGCGAATGTGTGTCCGTCAACGGTCCCCTTAACTTTCACGAGACCTCGGGTGCCGAAATATTCGGCTGAACCATCCATGATCACATAAGTCCAGCCGCCCTTGTTCGGACTCTTGCGCAAGACGGCGGTGAACATCTTGTTCAGCCTGGTCATGCCAGCTGTCCTTTCGCGCCGCTCTACCAACAAATCAGGAACGCGCGGCCTACACCCCCTCGACCAGCAGCACCGCGCCTTTGGCGCCCTTCACCCGCACCCGCGCGCCGGCCGCCGTGTCGGGGCCGACCGCGTTCCAGAAGGTATCGCCGATTTTCACCTTGCCGCGGCCGTTGACAATCGGCTCGGCGACTTCGACCACCTGGCCCGCGAAGCGGTTGCCGGCCTTGTTGAGCGTGCCACGGTCGGTGATCGACACCCCGTAGCGCAGCACCAGCCGCGCGAACAAGCCCAGCACTAGCGAGGCCAGCGCGAACAGGACGAGCTGAAAGCCGACATCGAGATGCACAAAAAACAGCGTGAGGCCGACCAGCCCCGCGGCGAGCCCGAGCCACAGCAGGAAGGCGCCGGGCGCCAGGATTTCCAGCATCAGCAGCAGCGCGCCCGCGCCGAGCCACACCCAGACCGCGCTGGCGCCATTGAGGATGTCCAGTGACATGAGGGTCTCCCTTAAAGGCCAAGTCCACTGTTCTTCCTCCTCTCCCCGCAAAGAACGGGGAGAGGAGAAAAGTCAGCTCCCGACTTTTGGCACCGTGCCGTCGCGCCGGCCCGCGCCGTTGGCCGCCGCCGGCCCGCCGCCGAACGTTTCCTTGGCGATCTCGCCGATGCCGGCGATCGAGCCGATGAGACTGGCTGCCTCCAGCGGCATCATCAGGATTTTCTGGTTGGGCGAGCGGGCGATCGACTCCAGCGCCTTCACATAGTTGTTGGCGACGAAATAGTTGATCGCCTGCACGCTGCCATTGGCGATGGCCAGCGACACCACCTCGGTCGCCTTGGCCTCGGCCCCGGCCGACCGCTCGCGGGCCTCGGCGTCACGGAAGGCGGCTTCCTTGCGGCCCTCGGCGGACAGAATGTTGGCCTGCTTCTCGCCCTCGGCCTTGAGGATGGCGGCTTGCCGCAGGCCCTCGGCCTCAAGAATTTGCGCCCGCTTGTCGCGCTCGGCCTTCATCTGCCGGCCCATGCTTTCAACGAGGTCGCGGGGCGGGGCGATATCCTTGATCTCGATGCGGGTGACCTTGAGGCCCCAGGGCTGCGTTGCGTCGTCGATGATTTTGAGCAATCGGTGGTTGATGGCATCGCGGTTGGACAAGAGCTCGTCCAGGTCCATCGAGCCCATCACGGTACGGATGTTGGTGAGGGCAAGATTGGTGATGCCCTGCTGCACGTTGTTGACCTCGTAGGCCGACTGGGCGGCGTCCAGCACCTGGTAGAACGAGATGCCGTCCACCCGCACCTGCGCGTTGTCCTTGGTGATGACCTCCTGGCTGGGGATGTCGAGCACCTGCTCCTTCATGTTGATCCGGTAGCCGATGCGATCCATGAACGGGGTGAGGATATGCAGGCCCGGTTGCAACGTGCGCGTGTAGCGGCCGAACCGCTCGAC
>Ga0075021_10000126_pt1 | contig 39622 bp, 32 predicted proteins | sample ColStrG_CSR_2012_FD_72749 | JGI IMG/M metagenome (GOLD analysis project Ga0075021, IMG submission 72749) | Freshwater sediment microbial communities in response to fracking from Pennsylvania, USA - Cold Stream Run_MetaG_CSR_2012 | ecosystem: Environmental > Aquatic > Freshwater > Creek >...
TTCTGGAGGAGAGCCTTCTGGAATATCGCGGAGCTCTGGTACTGGTTACACATGACCGGTATTTGCTGGATCGCGTTTCCTCTGTTGTTCTCGGTTTGGATGGGCGCGGCGGGGCTGAGGGCTTTGCTGATTACTCGCAGTGGGAAGTTTGGCAGCGTGAGTCTTTGATGCCGGGGAAGAAAGCTTCGGGCTCCGGGAAGGAGGGGTCGGCGTCTGACACGTCGCGAACAAAAAAACTCTCGTATCTAGACGCACGGGATTATGCCACCGTCGAACAGCGTGTGGCGGAAGCGGAGGAAGTCTTGCAGTGTCGCCGCGAAGCGTTGGAGGATCCTGCGATCGTGAGCGACGCGGCTAAGCTCATCGAGGCTCATGCGGCGATGGATTCGGCGCAGGAAGTTGTGGACACGCTCTACGCACGATGGGCGGAATTGGAAGCGAAGCTGAAGTAGGTGTTTGGCCAGCTTCGCTGGACTGGGCAGGCGGGGGCGCCTGCCCCCACGTGAGATTTGGCAGAAACGGGCTAAATCCCGCTACGCTTTTTCGAAATCGATATAGCCTTTGTTCACGTCGGCCCGGACTAGCTTCACGCGGAATTTGTCTCCACATCAACGCCCTGGTGACTGGATGTAAGCATTCCGTCTACACGCGGAGCCAGCACTCGGACGAATGTTCCATTTTCATTCACTCCTGTGACAATCGCATCGAAAACCTGCCCAATACGATTGCTCATGGCGATGGCGGACACGCGCTTCGTCATGGCACGCTCAACCTTGCGCGAGTCGTTGCCCTTCAGGGTGCAGTTGGCTGCGATCGTTGTTAGTTCATTGTCGGAATACGCAGGAGGCTGGTTCGCCAGGAGTGCCTTAAGAATTCGCTGCGTGACGAGATCGGCAAAGCGACGATTCGGCGCGGTGGAGTGCGTGTAGTCCTGCACGGCAAGACCGAAGTGGCCGGGCGCGGTGTCTCCGGGGCGTTCCAAAACGTACTCGCCGGGGCCCATGAGCTTGATGACGGCAAGTGACACATCCGCGAAGTGATCCGGATCAGCGGCGCGACGCATCTGCAGAAAATCGTTCAGCGCTTTTGAATCTGGTTGTGCTGGCAAGTGCCCACCGCCCAGTGTGTTTGCCAGTTGCACGATGCGATCCCAACGCTCGGGTGTTTTCACAATACGGCGCAAGGAAGATACGGATTCCAGCTTGCGAGCTACAACTCCATTGGCTGCAATCATGAAGTCTTCAATGAGCTCAGTCGCGTGATTCCGTTCCTGCCGTACCACATCGACTACCTGCTCGTTCAGAACGACAGGGCGAACTTCCTCCGTGTCAATGTTCAATGCTCCCTGGCGATAGCGTTGATCCCGAAGAGTCTGCGCCACTTCATCCTGCAACTTCAGTTGGGCTTGCAGCTCGGGTGAAGCGGCAACTTTCGGCGGAGCGTCGCCGCGATTCTCCAACCATGCCCCTACCGCGTTGTAGGTAAGCTGCGCTTTGTTGCGAACGAGCGCGCGATAGATATCGCTCGATGCAACCTGGCCATCAGCACTGACCACGTACTCCGTTACCATACTCAGCTCGTCAGCGCCCTCCAGCAGTGAGGTGAGACCGGTGGAAAGTTCTTCGGGCAACATTGAAAAATTGCGCACACCTGTATAGACGGTAGTTGTTTCCTTGGCGGCGTACTGATCGATCGGAGTATTCTTCGCGACGTAGGCGTCGACATCGGCGATCCCGACAAGAACTTTTGTATCGCCATTGGGAAGTTTTTCCACGACTTCAATTTGATCGAGGTCGCGCGACGTGTCATTGTCGATCGAGGACCACAGCAGATCGCGAAGATCGCGAATTCCGCTGCCAGCCGCAATTTGCGGCGGATGCGCCTTCAACTGAGCCATCTGTTGCTGGGCGTCCGCTGGGAACTCGGGTTCGAATCCATACTGCAACATGACTTGCCTGGCAATCGTTTGCAGGTTGATGTGCGAGTTATTCATAGGCTCCCGGATTTGTAGGACGGTTTAGGAACGAAAAGGCTATCACGCTTGCGTTGGCCGGCGTGCGAATTTACGAGGAAAATCGCGGTATTCCGTGATATTCTTGGAGAGTACGGGCAAGTCCTCGCAATCGGCATTTTCCCTGCGGCACCCTGAAAAATCATGATTTCTGTTAGCAATGTTTCCATGCGCTACGGCGCTAAAGTTTTGTTCGAAGACGTGTCCACGGCCTTTACGCCGGGTAAGCGTTATGGATTGACCGGGCCCAACGGCGCTGGTAAATCCACGTTCATGAAGCTTTTGACCGGCGAACTCGATCCGCAGAAGGGCACGGTCGTCCGGCCGCGCAAGTTTGGCGTTTTGAGCCAGGACCAGTTCGCATTTGATGCGTTTCGCGTGGTGGATACCGTCATCATGGGCAACAGGCGACTGTGGGCGGCGCTGGAAGAGCGCGAGATTATTTATTCCAAAGCCGAAATGTCGGACGAAGACGGGATGCGAGTGGGCGAACTCGAAGGCATAGTCGGCGAGGAAGATGGCTACTCAGCGGAAGCGGACGCCGCCATTTTGTTGCAAGGTTTAGATATTGCGGACGAAACTCACGAGTTAAAGATGGGTGAGTTGCAGGGCGGACAGAAGGTTCGTGTGCTCCTGGCGCAGGCTTTGTTCGGACATCCGCAAGCACTGCTGCTCGACGAACCAACAAACCATTTGGATTTGGACTCGATCCACTGGCTGCAAGGGTTTCTCAACGAATACGACGGCGTGCTGATCGCGATCTCGCACGATCGCCATTTCTTGAACAGCATTTGCACGCACATTGCGGATATCGATTACGAAACGATCATCACGTACACCGGAACATACGACGACATGGTCGTCGCCAAGACGCAGATCCGATCGCAGATCGAATCGCAGAACGCGCAGCGTGAGAAGAAGATTTCGCAATTAAATGAATTTATCGCGCGGTTTTCCGCTGGAACGCGTTCCAGTCAGGTGCAGTCGCGGCGTAAAGAAGTGGAACGTTTGCAGGTCACTGATCTCGCGCGGTCGAACATTCAGCGGCCTTACATCAAGTTTGAACAAAAGCGACCCTCGGGCAAGCACCTTCTGGAATTTACCGGGGTGGAGAAGTCTTACGGCGAGAAGAAGGTTTTGACTGGATTCACGTCGAGCGTGCTGCGGGGCGACAAGATCGCTCTGATGGGACGGAACGGCTCCGGGAAGACGACACTCCTGAATGCTCTGCTGGCGAATTCCCCCACGGTTCCTGAAGTGGAGCTGCGACAAACCAGTGGCTACGATGGAGATTTTCTAACGGCAGGCAAAGTGAACTGGGGACATGAAGCCTCGGTTGGCTACTTCGCGCAGGATCACAAGCAGCTCATTCAGAAAGGCAGCACGGTATTTGAGTGGCTGCATCAATGGGAGCCAGGAGCGTCCAACGAGGAAATTCGCGGCTTGCTCGGGCAGATGCTGTTCCAGAAGGACGAAGGCAACAAGAAGACGGAAGCGCTTTCCGGCGGCGAGGCGGCGCGGCTGCTGTTCTGCAAGCTGATGCTGCAAAAGCCCAATGTGCTCGTTCTGGATGAACCGACGAATCACCTTGACCTTGAAGCGATCAACGCCTTGAACATTGCGTTGCAACGCTATCAGGGTACAGTGCTGATCGTCACACATGATCATGACCTGATCGACGAAGTAGCGACGCGCGTTTGGCACTTCGAGAATGACCACAAGATCACTGATTTCCAGGGAGCTTACGCGGAGTATCAGGCGGTCAGCGCGTAAGGCTTCAGAAATTTGGTGACAAAAATAGGGCGCGGGATTTAATTCCCGCGCCCTATTTGCTTGCTGCGCATTCGGACACGCTTACTTTGCCGTGTAAATCTCACTCAGCAGATCGGGCTTGGTGGTATCTCGTTCTAAGTGCGGGAACTTTTCGCCCCCGTGGTAGTCGAGCTTGAAAGTCCGGATGTAATCGGTATTTTCAACCAACACCTCCATCGGCGTTGAACTATCTTTGGCAGTCTTCAACGCTTCGCGCCAGACATTTTTCGAGAACTTGCGCCCGTTCACCGCCAACACTTGCATGCCCGGGCCGATACCCGCCTTCGCAGCGGGCATTCCTTCGATTGTGTCAGTGATACCGCCATCGCCACGAAGATCGAGCCCCACGGAATATCGCGAATCAATCTGATCGCGATCATCTTCCTCGGCCTTGGTTAGCGCCCCTGGGGTTTCGCCGAATACGAGTTTCCAACCGCTGCCTTCCAGCCCGCTCAGAGGAGCGCCCGGACCGTGATTCGTCAGACGCTCGGTCCAGAACTTGCGCCAGTCATAGGGCGCAAGGCCATTCAGCGTGCTCACAATGTCTTCGAAGGTGTAAGTTTTCACCTCTGGCGCGCCGTTGCCTCCGCCGTGGAAAGCCTGACAGAAATCATCCATCGTTTTCTTGCCGCCGGTTTGCTGGCGAAGCAGCACGTCGACCCACAGCCAGTTCAGTACGTCTTCGTCGTAGTAATCGACGCCACGACGCCACGACAGCCAGGCCCGTGGGGCATCCTGCAGAGTGGGTACGGCATCCGCGGTGTCTTGCAAGTTGCGCCACGTACGTCCCGGCCGGTTATTCAACTCAGCGGCAATGACCGCCAAATTATCGCGTGCCTCTTCGGGCGTTCGGATTGCGCTGCGGGCGCTCAGCAGATCCCCCAGATACGAGGTGAGACCTTCATAGACCCACAACAGATCTGTCTTCATCGGCTGCTGATAGTCCGGTGTTGCCAGATCCGCAGGCCGCCGATATTTTCCATTCCAGGAATGCACGAATTCATGTGGAAGAAGTCCGGCATGCAATCTGCGCTTGGTCTCGTCGATGATCCCGCGTTCATCAACCCGGCTGTCGTCGGATTCGTGATGCTCCAGCCCAAAATGCGCCACGTGATCACTCAAGCTATAGAGGAAATGGTAAGAGGCGTAGTGATGGGCGCCGAAGAGCTTTTGCGCCTGCGCGACCAGGTTTCGCTGATGCTCAAAGAAGTCTGCTGGCCCGTCGAGTGCAGCGGCACTATCGGCGGCAAGGTCGAGTTCGTGATGCGGATTTTCCCCGGTTGGCTCCATGCGCATGTATTGCCCAGTCAGAATGGGCGAGTCCACGAGCGTGGTGAGTGAGACCTGGGAAAACCGGACGTTTGCACCGGATTGCGAGGCGACCGGCAGCGGCGAGGCAAACTTCCATCCTGCCGGCAGCTGCATTGAGGCTTCATATTTCAATTCGTCGGTAGTCCATCCCGCGGGATAAAGCAGCACCTGATTCCAGCTGATGATGGCCATCTTTTCGGTGGCCGAGGAACCCGAGCTGTATCCGCCCTCAAATGTGGCTGGATACAGATAGTCGAGCGCCGCGTCAACGCTGGTGGCGCCCGGAGGAACGTCCACGTGGAAAGTCCAGGCATCGAGCAGGTCACGGCGCCATGTCAGCTCGCTCCCGTTGGCTCGGAAGTGCAACCCCGTCAAATTGACGATGGGGCCGGAAGGTTCATGCTCGCCCGGAATCCACTTGGGGTAGTAGAGCGTGAGCGAACCCGGCTTAGCGGGAATGGTCAGCTTGGCGTGGAGAATCTTGCGGGGCGATTCCGTCGCGTCCAACGCAACGGTAACGGTAGGGGCGTTTTTTGCCTCGCCGAATGCCGCGACCGAAAGTGTCGTGCAAAGAAAGACTGAAATTAACCGGACCCATCTCATCGTTCTGGAAGCTCCTCAATCGGGCGAATGCACAAAGTCAACAAGAACCCTTGAATATATCAGCCCGCGACGGAGGCGCGCGAATTGTGGGCTTCGCAGCAAACGCCGAGTCGCACTCAGTGTCGTTTCAGCTCGTCGATTAGCGCGAGACGTATATCGCGCAACTCTACCACTGGACCGACGCCGGGACTCCCCGCCTTCAGCGATTGCAGGCCTCGCTCTTTTCCTGTCAGGAGAAAATCATCTATGGCGATCTTGTAAGTCCTCTCTGGATCCAGGAGCTGTCCGGCCACCTTCCAGTGGGTGCCGTCGGGTTCTATATTCGCCGTTTGCAGGAAGCCGCCTGACCCAGCGTTAGCCAAGCCAGTATTGAGAACGCTCTCCAGCAAGCTGCCTTTTAACTCAACCCCATTCACCTTTCCACCAAACGGGAGAATCCTCAACACGTCGTACTGTGTGATCGGCGACCCCGCCGGGATTTCGTCATCAATGCGGATCGAACCAGAGTTATAGATCGCCGCCTCGCCTTGGGGCCACTCATGCAGGATCGCGTTCGCGATGATTTGCGTCAGGCGGTTGCTGCTCTTTCGCACAGTGCCGTCTCTTCCGTCGAGCGTTTCGGGAGTCGTCGTCACAACTTCTTCGGGATCGAATCCACTTGCGCGGAAAGCCGCGTACGCCTTTTCCGTCCACGCCTTCACAACCCTTGCGGTTGCGGCATCCTCCGGTATCTTGTCGGTAATCTCGAGCAGATCGGATGTAAGCTTCAGCTTGCGGGCGTGGGTGTCGTACAGCAAGTGATGCACATAGACGGACCGCGCGTTGTCGTCGGCTTTGAAGATGGGTGTGTCACCCTGGCCGCGGCGAAGCTGCCAATTCTCATGCTCATGGCCGCCCAGAATCAAGTCGAGTCCGGGAACACTCGTGGCCAAGCGCTGATCGTCTTCCAGGGTTTGATGGGTCACCGCGATGAGTACATCCACTTTAGGCCTCAATTCCTTGGCCTGTGCTCCAATGGTGGCGACAGCGTCCAGATACTGCACCCAGGGCTTTTGATTCGAGTTCAGCGTCGCTCCCACCAGACCAATGCGAACCCTGGCGCCTTTGGCTCCGCGTACCGTAAACACGACCGAATCCAGCACTTTGTCGAAGGGCTTGCCGTCTTTGTCGCGCACATTCCCGGAAAACCACACTGCGCGGGACTCGGCAATCCGCTGGTGAAAATGGGTTTCGGAGATATCAAACTCATGATTCCCGAACGTAGCGTAGTCAAGCCCGGCCGCATTTAGAGCCGCGACCATCTGGGCGCCGTCAATTTTTTCGTGATCGACTTCGGCCGCGCCGAGCGCCGACGGACTGAAGACGTCTCCCGCCAGAATCAGGAACGTTCGCTTCGGGTTCTGTCGTTCCTGTTGCCGTCTCAGAGTTGCCAGCCGTGCCACGCCACCTTCCTTTCCGCCGGCCACCGGGGAAATCTCATAAATATCGTTGATCTGGATAATCGTGACCGGAACGCGCTCGGCCGCGCCCAGAGTTGCCGCGAGGCAGACGAACGCGCCAATCCAACGCTGAATGTTCATTTTGAGCTCCCTCGGTAATTTAGAGGATAATCAGCCTGAGCGGAAGGGATATTCCCGATGAAGAAGGTCTTTCACTTTGATGCTCCAAGACAGAAATATCACTGCGACGCAGCCGTGATCTGGTGCTTCGACAATCGGTTCGAGCTCGGCTTCCGCAAGTTCCTCAAACGCATCGGTGTGACCAATTCCGACCCGGTCAAGATCGCGGGCGGGGCCAAGTGTCTCGCTTCGCCGGATTTGGAGACGGAGCGGCAGTTTGTTTTGGAACAAATCCGCAAATCCATGCGGCTGCATGGGACCAAACGCGTCATCCTCATGCTGCACAGCGACTGTGGGGCCTACGGAGGTCTGGCCGGCTTTGGCGGAAGTGCAGATTTGGAAGCCGAGCGTCTCCACGCCGAACTCCGGCTTGCAGCTTCGAATCTTCGCCACGCGATTCCCGGTCTGCAAATCGACGCTTACTTTGTTGACTTCGAAGGCATTTGGGAAGCGGAGCTGGAAGCTGCCTGAGAAGGGACCACTCTCGCACCGCGGCATCCCTCCTCCTGCTAACATCACTCCGTGAGTATTCTTCGTGGAAAGTTCATCACATTTGAAGGCTTGGACGGCTCGGGGAAGTCCACGCAGATTGAGATGCTGGCCAACGCTCTGCGCGCGGACCATGTCCGCGTACATTTGACGCGTGAACCGGGCGGCACCGAACTGGGGGAGTCGATCCGTAAGTTGCTGCTCAACTCCGCCACCTCCAACTGGTCGGCGAATACAGAACTCGCTCTGATGTTCGCGGCGCGCACGCAGCACTTGCGCGAGCTGATTCTGCCTGCGCTCGCGGCGGGCCACTACGTTCTTTGCGACCGCTTCACGGATTCCACGGAAGCCTACCAAGGTGGAGGCCGCCAATTGGGTCGCGAACCAGTGGCTGCTCTGCACAAGGTACTCTGCGACAATCTTCAGCCGGATCTAACCCTTCTCCTGGATTGCGACCTTAGCGCCAGCCTCAATCGCGCGCGGCACCGCAATCTTGTCACTTCGGCCGCGGGGCACCCGGATGAGAACCGGTTCGAGCAGGAGAATTGGGAGTTCTTTTCTCGCGTGTATGACGCGTTCCACGCAATCGCGCGGCGCGAACCCCAGCGGGTCGCCCTGATTGACGCGCGGGGGACAGCGGAGGAGACGCACAGGAAGATTCTGGCGACTGTTCGCGAACGTTTGCCAGCACCCAAGAGTCCGTAAGCCTGTTCCGGCCATGTTTGCCACCAATCGAACGGCCCTGTACGGGCGTTTCCACGAACCGTTCATCTCCAAATGCTGCTGTGCCGATGGGACGAGTGCCCTTCGGAGGGGCGCGCCTATGAAAGCTCGCCTGATCTTGACCATCCTGCTGCTGGTGGTCGTGTCCAGTTGCGGCTCCAATTCATCCAGCGTCAGCGCCACCGCACCGCGCATTTACAACGGTAGCGCCTCGGTAGGAGACTTCCTCAACATTACGCTCGACCCGGTCGCCCACACCCTGGTTTACACCAACCGTTCTAATGGTGATAGCGGCACCATCCCCTACACCGTTAATTCGGACGGCACTTTTACGCTGGCGGATCCGACGAACAATTTGGTTGCCGCCTATGAAGTCCCCAACTACGCTCTGCTGGTGCAAGCCAACAAGACGGGGCCGAACCACGATCAGCTCGCATTGATCACAGCGATTGAGAGCGGACCTATTTCGAAAACTACCTTGGCTAGCAAGAATTACAACTACATGCAATTCCGCACGGCGGCGGGCGGGGTTGAGATTGGATCGGTTGCGATTGACGCACAAGGCAGCGTTGCGCACCAGGGATTTTGGCCCTATGGCGCAGTGAACAGCAGCGGTAACACGTTCAACAGTGGCACATTCGACGCCAGCCTGTTTTTGAACGATCCTTCGGGAACCTTCCTCAAGCTGGCAGACAACGGCGGGACGTTCGACTACGTGTTCGGCACCGCCAACGGCATGTTCGCCGTGGATACGCCCCAGGGCGCGATCCTCGGCTTGCCGCAAGCCGCCAGCAAGGCGTTCGACCCAACTTTCGCGGGAACTTACAAATCGATCTATTTTCAGAAAACCGGAGCGAATACTGGGATCGGCAACGTGGAAACCGGGACGCCGAGTTTGGGCAACGCCACGATCATCATCGACCAGTGGAATGATCACCGTGCAAAACGCCCAAGGGGGAACGCTGGTGACGGCGCGGCTCACACCCGTCGCCTATGCATCCTACCTCGTCGGTGCGGGCGAACTCACCGACCCCTGCTTTGGCCTCTTCACGTTCCGGATCATTACAGCCAACTCCCAGCGCGACGTTTTCGTTACTTTTCAAGATAAGTCCGTGCTGTTTTCATCCTTTAGCACAGTTTTGCCGGTCACCCAAGGAAGCACCTACGACTATCTCTATGGGGTGGGATTGAAATAGAACCGTCACAGCAATGCTCGTGTCGGGCGGGTTGCCCCCCTCGAGTGCGCGCGCCGGTCCCCGATCGGTCCTCGACTGGCGCGCGCGCCTACTCTCGGCTAGAGTGTTTCTAGGAGCACCGGGCTACCCGGATCCTTGCACTAGAGTCCCGTTTGAGCCCGATGCCCGATCAGAATCCATCCCTGCCCTACAACTCCGCCGCAACGAGCGGATCCAATTTCGGTCGCGATCAAGCTCCGATTTCCTCCACCTACGATTACGCAGCTCAGTTGCCAGTGCTCGAGGTTGTCGTTACGAAGCAGCCGCGTGACCGCTACTGGATCCATGCTCTCCTCCTTCTAGCCACGATCTTGACAACGCTGGTGGTGGGCGCGGGGTTGCAGGCCAGCTTCCAAAACAACGCGCCTTTCTCGGCGGACCCCAAGGCCACCGTCGCTTTCTTCCCGATCGGATGGATCGGGGACCAGTATTCCCGTCTTGCGCTTGGAATACCCTTCTCCGGTGCGTTGCTACTCATACTGCTCTGCCACGAAATGGGTCATTACCTCTATTGCAGACGCTATCGAGTGTGGGCGTCCCTTCCCTACTTCATCCCTTTTCCAAGTCTGGCTGGGACCATGGGTGCATTTATTCGCATTCGAAGCGCGATCCGCTCGCGTGCTGCTTTGTTTGATATTGGGATTGCCGGACCGATCGCTGGATTTGTCCCTGCAGTGGCTGCTCTCTTTGTTGGGTTAGCGCTGTCCAAGCCAGCGCCGCCACCAGCGCCGTTCGCCGAGACCGTGGAGTTCGGCCATCCACTCATCTTTAGTGCTGCGCAACACATGCTTGCGTGGCTCACGCATGCCCCCGTATACCGGCTGCCGCTTGAGCGTGTCTACCTGCATCCGATTGCGTTTGCGGCCTGGATCGGGATGGTCGTCACCTCGCTGAACCTCTTGCCCGGAGGTCAACTCGATGGAGGCCATATCCTGTACGCTGTTTTTCCGCGCCGACATCGCATCGTTACGGCGCTAACAGTTCTGGCCCTGATTCCGTTGGGTCTGCAGTCCGTTGGCTGGTGGGTGTGGTCGATCGTGTTACTCGCCACCGGGTGGCGACACCCAGAGGTCCCGCTGCGGCCCGGCTTAGATCGAAAACGCAAGACCCTCGCTTTGCTTGCAGTGGTCTTGCTCGTGATAACAATTACGCCAGTGCCGATCCATGGTTTCGGAGCCAATGACGTATTCCCGGGTATATTCGCTCGTCATTCGAAGGGTAACTAGAGCTGCTCCGTTTCGCCCTTTACCAGTTGCGGCACCGAGGGCCGCGAATCTTTGCGCAACATGTAGGCATTGGAAACATACTGCTGCACCATGCGCTGCGTGTTGAAAAACGACGCGTTCAGGGCGATCGACATGCGCATCACGTTCGTATAACGTTCCGGCTCTTTGTAGTACATGGGGACGATATCTGAGGCGAGTTTGCCGTAGAGCGACTCGACTTCGGAATCGTGATCTTCTTCATCCTCCTCATTCCCTACCGACCAGCCCGTAATGCCTTCGATGTGGCCTTCAATCCACCAACCGTCGCGAACGCTGAAACTTGGTACGCCATTCAACGCGGATTTCATGCCGCTTGTACCGGAAGCTTCCTGCGGGCGCATGGGATTATTGAGCCAAACATCAACACCTGCCGTGATCAAAGCGCCCCAATGCATGTCGTAGTTCTCGACGTAGACCGTCCGAATCACATCGCGCACCGACGCCGCCCCCCCGAAGACATCACGAATCAGCTTTTTGCCGCCCTCATCCCTGGGATGGGCTTTGCCGCCGTAAACCAACTGAATCGGGCCCACCTCTTTCGCAATCTTGCGCAGCCGTTCCGGATCTTGAAAGAGTAACGCCGCACGTTTGTAGGTGCTGGCACGCCGGGCAAAACCTATGGTGAAAACATCGGGGTCCAGGTCAACGCCCATGCGTTCTTTGATTTCACCCAGGAGCCGCTTCTTCGCGCGCACGTGCGCTTCGCGAATGTCGTCCAACGGAATACTGATGGCATAGCGCAGGTAATTGTTGTCCGTCCGCCAGGCTGGGATATAACGGTCGAACAGCTCTTTGAAGGAGGGCGCTGCCCACGTCAAAGCATGCACTCCGTTCGTGATGGCGCTAATCACATAGGCCGGGAACATGTCCCGCGAGACCTCGCCGTGGCGCATAGCCACGCCGTTGACGTAGCCGGAAAACTGTAGAGCCAGGTACGTCATGTTGAGGACATCGCCCTTCCAGACTTTCGCTTCGTCGAGCAGCGCGACACGTTCCGGACCAAGAACATGCTCCGCAAGCTCCCGTGTAAACTCATCGTGACCGGCAGGCACAGGCGTGTGCGTAGTGAAAATGCATAGACTGCGGACGCTATCCACATCAAGTTGCTTTACGCGGCCAGCGAAACTCTGACTCAGCCGTCGTTCCAGCAGGCCCAGCGCCAGCAGCGCGGCGTGGCCCTCATTCATGTGATAGCGCTGAATGTTGTGCCCAACGAGCTGAAGGATTTGCAGGCCGCCCAGGCCAAGCACAATCTCCTGACAGAGCCGATAGTGCGAATCTCCGCCATAGAGCGAGTTGGTGAGCTCACGATCCGCGGGTGCATTCTCCGGCAGATCGGTATCGAGGAGGTACACCGGCACGGTCCCACCCGACACGCCTTGCACCGTGTACTTCCAGGCGCGCACGGTAACCGAGCGGCCTTCGATCTCGATTTTGGCGCGGGCATCGACTGCTTCCAGGGTTTGCTTTGGGTCCCAAGGTTGCGGTTGCTCGGTCTGCTGGCCATTCGCGTCAAGATGCTGGCGAAAATAACCACGCCGATACACCAGCGTCACGGCGACCAGGGGAACGGCCAAGTCGGCGACGGAGCGTAGCGTATCGCCCGCCAGCATGCCCAGTCCACCGCTGTAAGTGGGCATGTTGGGGTCGAGCGCGATTTCCATGGAAAAATATGCAACGACTGGAATATTTTGTTTTGGATTGATCAAGTAAGTAAGCTCCCAGTTTCGAGCACCTGCTTCCAGCTCGTTGGTCGACCGTTTTAGGTACGCGGTGGCGGAGCCCCACCTGGAGCGCGCCCTCCTTCATTCTACCGGGAGAGAGCGCGTTCTTCGATGCAACAAAGGACTGATAGCTATCGAAAGTTAAGATGCTGCCGCAATTTGGGTGTTTTGGTTGCCCAGAAAAAGAGATCTCCTACATGAGCCACAACGCGTCGACGTCCACGACGATGTTCGTGCGCGGGATTTTTTCGATCGCCGCGTGCGACAGCATAGCTCGAAGCAGGCGATTCATCTTCTCTCGGCTTTCCGATTTCAGCACAAAATGATAGCGAAAATCTTTCTTAAGTCGCACAATGGGCGCCGCCGCCGGGCCAAGCACGCGCACACCTTCGTGCCGGGTCTTCTCGAACCACTTGCCAAGAATGCCCGACCAGCGCAACGCCTCCTCGAGCTTGGTCGATCGAATCAGCACGTTCGCCAGTGCGCTATACGGCGGATAATGCATCCAACTGCGGAAGCGCAATTCCTTCTCGTAGAATCCCGCGAAATCATGCCGGGCCGCGTATTGCACCGCATAGTGTTCCGGAAAAAACGTCTGTAGTACGACCTTGCCGGGAGCGTCGCCGCGTCCTGCCCGCCCGGCCACTTGCGTCAACAATTGGAAGGTTCGCTCGGCGGCGCGGAAATCCGGCAGGCCCAAAGCCGTATCGGCGCCCACCACTCCCACCAGCGTGACCCCGTGAATATCGTGGCCTTTCGCGATCATTTGCGTGCCCACCAGGATGTCCAACTCGCCCGCGTGCAACGCCCCGAGTACACGCTCGAAATCATGGCGGCCGCGAACGGTATCGCGATCCAGGCGGCCGATCCGCGCACGTGGAAAAAGACCATGCAGCAACTCTTCCAGCTTCTCCGAGCCCGTTCCAAGAAAATAAACGTACTCGCTTCCGCAATACTCGCAGCCTTTCGGCACCGGCTTCGTCGCGCCGCAATAGTGACACTCCATGCGGCGTGCCTGCTTGTGATGGGTCATCGCAATGGCGCAGTCCTGGCATTCGAGCTTCTTGCCGCACGCACGACACAACACGACAGGAGAAAAACCGCGCCGGTTGAGCAGCACCATGACCTGCTCGTTGCGCTCGAGGCGTTCCGCGATCTCGGCTTGCAGCTTGCGGGAGATCACTTGCTCCTGACCCGTTTCCTGAAATTCCTGCCGCATGTCGAGAATCTCAACTTCTGGGAGAGGGCGCGATTCCACCCGGTCCCGCAATTCAATCAGCGTGTATTTGCTGGCAGAGCCTTTTTGTTTAAACGCGTTGAAATACGACTCAAGCGATGGCGTCGCCGATCCGAGAACGACCGTCGCGCCTGCCATTTTTGCCCGCACTACCGCCACATCGCGCGCATGATAGCGCGGAGTCTCTTCCTGTTTGTAGGAGGAGTCCTGTTCTTCGTCGACCAAGATCAAAGCTAAATCCTGCACGGGCGCAAATACCGCCGACCGCGTTCCGACTACCACGCGCGCGTCCCCGCGACGTATCCGGTGCCACTGTTCAGCGCGCTCAGGCCCGGTCAGGGCAGAATGCAGGATGGCCACTTCTTCTCCGAAAATCTGGTGCAGATCTGCCGCAACGGCGGGTGTCAGCCCAATCTCGGGTACAAGCAAAATCGACGAGCGGCCCGCTTGCAGCACGGCATGCATCGCCGTCAGATAGACGGCTGTCTTGCCAGATCCAGTCACACCATGCAGCAAAGCTCCATGGAACTTGCGTGTTTCCACCGATGCGGTAATCGTCTCGAGAGCGGCCTTCTGTGCAGGAGTCAATTCAAAATCAAAAGGCGAGCGGCGCGGCTTGAACTTCGTTACAGCGAACTCGGCGGGTTCTTCCACGATTTCGACTAAACCGCGCTTCACAAGAGTGCCAAGGGTAGAACGCGGAACCTGCAAGGATCGGAGAGTCTCGACCGAAACCCGACCGCCTGTTTCGGCCAGCGTGTCGATCAGCGTCCGTTGATTTGCATTGAGCTTGGCGCCTTCGCCCTTCAAGACCGCGAAGGCGACGGTGCGCGATGCATCCTTTACGTCGGAAAAATCGCGGCGCTCGATCCACTTCTTGCGCAGCATGCCAGCCAGGAGGTCTCCGGTTTTGTTGCTTTTCGATGCTCCGGCTGACGTTCGCAATGCCGCTTCTTTCGCCCAGTCGCGCTCGGAGAGATAGTCCAGCACGCGAAACTCAACCATCTGGTCTTCAGGAGATCTCTGTACCCGCTTCGACGAACCTTGCATTCCAGCCATGTGGAGCGCCATTCGTCCCTCGTCAGTAATGCGGTACGCAATCGTTTTCTGAAATTCAGCTCCCAGAGGGAGCATCGTGCGAAAGACTTCACCGATCGGGGCCAGGTAGTAGTCCGCAATCCACTGGCCCAGCTTAAGCAGCGACGAATCCAGTACGGGAGTGGTGTCGAGAACGCTAAGAATATTCTTCGCGGCAACGGAAGGCGGACGATCATGCAGGTCAACAACAATACCCGACAGTCGCTGCTGCCGAAACGGCACGAGGACACGACCTCCTACAACCGGCGCCGCAGCGCCCTGCAGCGCTTGCGGTAGGCTGTAGGTGAACGCCATGTCCAGAGGAACCGGCAGCGCAACATCGCAGAAAACGGTTGCGGCCGCGATGGGGTCGCCGAGCAGACTCTCTTGGGTCGATTGAGACACTGCTTGCAGGATAAACCTTGCAGAAAGAAGTTGGGGACGCCTATTCAGCCGCTTTCTTCGGCGCTATGAGGCCAAGTTCTTTCATCACCATCTGCAGATCTTTCCATGCTTCCGCTTTCTGTCTCGGATCGCGCAGCAAGTACGCAGGATGGTACGTTACTGCCAGTTTGCATCCGCGATACTCATGCCACCTTCCGCGCAAGCTCGCCAGGGACGACTCCACTGCGAGCAGGTTTTTCGCGGCAATTGCTCCCAGTGCGACGATGACTTTCGGCTTCACGACTGCGATCTGCCGCATCAGAAACGGCGAGCACGTATCGCACTCATCCCGCTCCGGCGTACGGTTGGACGGTGGGCGGCACTTCACGACGTTGGCGATGTACACCTGTTCGCGCGTCACGCCCATGGCTTTGATCATGTTGTTCAGCAATTGTCCGGCACGGCCGACAAACGGCTCACCCTGCTGATCTTCATCCGCTCCGGGCGCTTCTCCGACGAACATTAACTCAGCTCGTGGATTCCCCACGCCAAACACAATCTGCTTGCGTCCTTGCAGATGTAGCTTGCAGCGCGTGCAATCACCGATATCTTCACGGATCATTTTGAGCGCCGCAACCGGATCGGCGACTCCCGCCTCGGCCTTTGCCACCACCAACTGCTGGTCCGACGCCACCGGAGGCGCTACTGTTTTGCGTGCCATGTCATCTCGGTCTTCAGAATTTTGTTCTACCCAGACCTCAGGGACACTCTGCGAAATTTCTCTGGGTTCGACTACTCTCGATTCGACTACTGAAGCATTGTCATTCCGAGCAACGCGAGGAATCTGCTGTTCGCTGACGTCGTCGGCAACGCCATCATCGACGACATCGCGCCGGTAAAAATCGAAAATCCCCAAGTCGCGGTAGTATCGCACCCTCGCTACTAAGGCTTCTCTTAATTGGGGATCAAGAACCCGACTCATGGCGACGGCCTTTTTGAAGAACACGCTTTCGGAGCGTCTCGTAGTACGCAACCAAGTAGAGTATCGAATTTCCGCATAGCTTGCCGCTGAGAATAGCTTCTTCTGACTTTGCCTTCCGGCATCGTCACTTCGTACAACATATACTGCCCTTCACAATCACAGACACTAACCCGCGGAACTTCCGCTACCACCAATATTCCGGCCGAATCCGGCAGCCAATCTACCACGGCGACGTTGGGATCCACTTTGATTTCGCACTTCCCTGGAATTCGGAACGCTTTTCGGACCGAATTAGAAATGTCGAATCTTTTCAAACCCTTTGCCGTTACCAAGAAAACATATGCGCTAGAACCCAGTCCTCCTCCACCTTCGGTTTCCGTGACCGCGAAGGCAGCAGAGTTTGGCGACCAAAGGACTTCGCCATTGAATCCAAAAAGCTTCGAGCTGAGATTCCTCTTCCCGTCTTGCACAGTGAAAACAATATGCATGCCGTCTGGGTCTTTCGCATCTTCGACCCTCGTGATCTTAAGGTTCTTAGCGCCATTGGGTGAACCTAAGCTCACAAAATCAGGATCTAACGATGTCGCCCGTTGAGAATAGAGGGTATGGGTCGACATTGGGCACGAAGGTCGCTCGTCCGCAGATGCGATGGGAAATAGTGCAAGGAAGAACGAAAACGCGAGGACGGTTCTCAATTGCAGGACATTCACTCGTTCAGGCATTCTTGAAGACTCGCGCAGACAAGCCCACCACCGCGTTCAACACTTTCTGCGCCACATCACGCTTCGACATCTCGGGCACCTCGACGACTTCGCCGTGAGAGATGATCGTGACGGCGTTGCGCTCGGAATCAAAACCAATGCCTTCTCGCGAAACATCATTCACAACAATCGCGTCCAAAGACTTCGCTACCAACTTCTTGCGCGCGTTTTCCAGGACGTTCTCGGTTTCCGCTGCAAAGCCAACCACGATCTGCGAAGTTTTTCTTCGCGCCAATTCGGCCAGGATATCCGACGTAGGCTCTAGCTCCAGCGTCATCGCGCCCTTGCGCTTGATTTTTTGTCCAGCCTGCTCTTTCGAGCGATAGTCAGCCACCGCCGCCGTCATGATCACTATGTTCGATTCGGGCAGAAGTCGCAGTACGGCGGTCTGCATTTCCTCCGCCGACTCCACCCGCGTAACCTCCACTCCGGCGGGAGGCGCAATCGCAACCGGACCCGTCACAAGCAGCACTCGCGCCCCACGACGTTGAGCAGCTTCGGCAATCGCATAGCCCATGCGGCCGCTCGACCGGTTGGTCAAATAGCGGACGGGATCAATTTTTTCCCGCGTCGGTCCGGCCGTGACCAAAACGGTCTTGCCTGCGAAATCCTGCGCGGTCCCTAGAGCCTCCATCAGCGCGGCTACGATCGCCTCGTTGGCCGCCAGCCGCCCCGGACCAGTCATTCCGCATGCCAGGTGCCCGCTATCGGGTTCGACGATTCGCACGCCACGTCCACGAAGCGCCGCAAGATTTGCCTGCGTCGCCGGATGCTCCCACATATTCACGTTCATAGCGGGGGCGACGACTACAGGCGCTTTGGTGGCAAGAAAAGTTGTGGTCAGGAAGTCGGTTGCGAGGCCCCCGGCGAACTTAGCCAGGATATCTGCGGTCGCCGGCGCGACCAGCAGCGCATCAATCGACTGCGCTACCGCAATGTGCTCGACGGAAGAATCGAGATTCGGGGGCTCCGTGCCCGCACCGAACAGATCTGTAATGACTTTTTCTCCCGATAGCGCCGCAAACGTTAGCGGGGTCACAAATTCCCGCGCAGCCCTCGTCATGATGACCTGCACTCGAAGGCCACGGTCTTGCAGGAGGCGCACAATTTCTGCTGCCTTGTAAGCCGCAATTCCGCCGCTAACCCCGAGCGCGATTTTCACTCAGCTCTCCATCCTTCAGAACTCGCGCGGTTCTAGCTTTCGGCGTGCGGGCCATCCAGACTGACCGGCTCCGCCTCTACCGTATGCTTTTCTTCGTGCGTGAGTTCCCAACGAATCTTGCCGGCACGAATTTCATCCTGCGCGATCCGGCACGGTTTACGGGAGCTCGTATCAATCAGCGTTGGAGCGCCAGATTGCAACTGGCGTGCCCGGCGCGCTGCAACCAAAATGAAGCGATAGTTACTGTCGAAGCCGCTAGTCAACTGCATATTGCCTCCGTCTTTCCCATCGTTATCATTGGTCCTAAAGTTTCATGGAGTTCTGACTGTTGCCGTCGATCAACTATTTATTATCTTCTTCTTTCTTGTCTTGGTCGTCGCCCTCAACAGAATCGCTGTCCTTAAACGAATCCAAAATCGGCTGCACACGGCTTCGCGCATTTCCCAGGCGACACCGGTCTGCCATCGCCGCCAACCGCTGCTCATCTTCGGTGAGCGTTCGACCCAATCGCTGAAAGCGCTCGGCAAGAACAACGGCTTTCAGCTCATCTGCCGCCTGCTCCAGCCTGTCATTTACAAGTATATAGTCGTAGTCGCCGTAATTCTCAATCTCACGCTTGGCCGTGGCCAACCGGCGCTGAATTACCTTCTCGTCATCCTGACTCCGGTTTCGGAGTCGCCACTCCAGCGTCTTCCGATCCGGTGGCATGATGAAAATACTGGCTGCGTCGGGTAGCTGCTGACGAATCTGTCTAGCTCCTTGCACGTCAATATCCAGAACGAGGTCGTGATCTTTCTGCGTAGCCTCTCGCAAGAATCGCCGCGAGGTGCCGTAGTGGTTGCCAAACACTTCGGCGCACTCGAGAAATTCGCCTTTGCGCTGCATGGCGGTAAAATCTGCCTTGGTCACGAAAAAATATTCGCGCCCGTTCTGTTCACTCCCTCGCGGAGCTCGCGTTGTGTAGGACACCGAGAAATCCAGCCCTGGCACCAGCCGACGCACTTCATTCACCAGCGTTGACTTCCCCGACCCCGAAGGCGCAGAAATAATATAGACGACCGTCATTCGAGGTTTTGCACCTGCTCCTTCGATTTTTCGATCTCAGCCTTCATCAGCAAGCCCGCCTCGGTAATCTTCAAAGCTTCGCCTGCCAACCCGGAAGTCTTCGAAAGCAACGTATTCGCCTCGCGATTCATTTCCTGCAGCAGAAAATCCAGCTTCTTGCCAACTTCTCCGCCCGCTTCCAGCAAGCCAAGAAAATGTTCGACGTGGTTCCCTAACCGTACCAGTTCTTCCTGAATATCGCTGCGATCCACCAGCACAGCCACTTCCTGCACCACGCGCGCGGGATCGATCTGCGAACCCACAAGCTCCTGCAGGCGCGCCGTCAGGCGCTCCATATAGGCCTTCTGCACGGAGGAACGATGGGTCTGGACCTCGGCCACGCCCGCCGCCAGACGTTGCATACGATCGCGCAACTCGCGAGCCGTAGCATTGCCTTCCTCTTCGCGCATCGTGTTCAGGCGATCCAGCGCACCCTGCACGTTCGCGAGCACCGCCTGTTCCAATTCTTCGCCAGCAGGCAGCGCGGCCAGTTCCATGGCGCCCGGGATGCGCAGGATCACGTTCAAATCCGGTTCTCCAGGAACACCGAAGTCTTTCGAAGCCGTGCGGAACGCCTGCACATATCCGCCGACAATCTCTTTGTTCACGGAAACATTCAGCGCAGCATTCTCGTCGCCTGCTCGATCGAGGGACACGGTTACATCCACATGTCCGCGCGCAATCTTCTCTTTCAGCAGGCGGCGCAACTTCATCTCCAGCCCATCGCTCTCAGAGGGCAAGCGGAATTGCAAATCCAGAAAACGGTGATTTACCGACTTCAGCGAGAGCGCAAACCCGCGCCCGCTCGGCAGCTGCCCTTTCACTTGCGCGTAGCCCGTCATGGATCGAATGGTCATAAAACGCTGCTAGCTCCTGGTTCTTCGCTGAACTTTCTCACGATACCCGTGCTGGGATTGGTACCTGACTACTGACTGCTGGCGACTGCTCATCAAACTGCAATTCGTACAGCCTGCGATAGGTTCCTAGTTTCTGCATCAACTGCTCGTGCGCGCCTATGTCACTGATTGTTCCGTTTTCCAGCACCACAATCCGGTCCGCACGACGCACTGTAGAAAGCCGATGCGCGATGACCAACACCGTGCGCCCCGTCATCAAATTCTGCAACGCCGACTGCACCAGCGATTCAGATTCCGTATCCAGCGCCGAAGTCGCTTCATCCAAAATCAGGATCGGGGCATTCTTCAGGATCGCACGGGCAATCGCAAGCCGTTGCCGCTCGCCGCCAGAAAGCCGCACGCCACGCTCTCCAATCATCGTGTCATACCCCGAGGGCAATTCCTCGATGAAGTCATGCGCCAGCGCAGCTTTGGCCGCTGCTTCCACCTTTTCTCGCGAGACATCGGGCTGTCCATAGGCAATGTTATTGCGCACCGTATCGTTGAAGAGAACGGTCTCTTGCGTAACAATCCCAACCTGCGCCCGCAGGGACGCGAGCGTCAAATCGCGAACGTCGTTGCCGTCGATGGTCAGACTTCCGCTGGTCACGTCGAAGAAGCGCGGAATCAGATGCACCAGCGTGCTCTTTCCGGCGCCGCTCGATCCCACCACTGCGACGACTTCTCCCCGATTCACGTTCAAATTGATGTCGTGCAAAACTTCGCGTGACTCATCCCCATCGGAGGCATATGAAAAATTCACATTCTCAAAATAGATCGACGTCTGAAATGGGCCAAGTTTCTTCGCTATGGGCGTTTCCTTGACGTCGTCGTCCGTATCCATGAACTGAAATATGGAAGCCGATGCACCAATCGCCTGCTGGAAATTGTTGTTAAATCCCGCGAACTTCCGCACGGGATCGTACAACTTGAACACCGCCACGATGAACGCTAGAAACGTTCCCGCCGTAAAGACCTGATGCAGGATCTTGTCGCGGCCCAGCAGCAGCAAGAGCGCAATCGCAACGGCTCCGAAAACATCCATCAGCGGAGAACTCACCGCCTGCGCCGCCACCGACCGCAGGTTCGCACGGAACAGCCGTCCCGCAGCCGCTCGAAAGCGTGCAATCTCCCAGCGCTCCATGCCGAAGGCTTTGACAATGCGATTGCCCGTAATCGTTTCGTGCAAGATATTCTGGATATCCGCCAGTTTGTCCTGCCCCCGCCGCGTAGACGAACGCACCTCGCGGCCGATCCGCCGAACGGAAAACAAGATTACAGGCACAAACAACAGCAGCACCCAAGCCATCTTTCCGCCCAGTACGATAACGACGCCCGCCGTAAAGATCAGCGTGAACATCTGCTGCAAAAATTCCGCCAGCACGCTCGACATGGCGTACTGAATCCGCTCAATGTCATTCACGAGCGCCGAGAGTAACGTCCCCGTCGCATGCTTCTGAAAGAATGCCGACGACCGGCGTAGCATTCCATCGTAAAGATCGTCGCGAAGGTCCGTGATCATCCCAAACCCGGCGTAGTTCACCAGATAAGTTCCTGCGTAGTCGAACAGGCCCTTCAACACGGTGGATGCCACCAAAGAGAACGCTACGACGGTCCATACGTTTTGAAAATGCGAAGGGACGAATTGCTGCAACTGCAGAATTCGCTCAGTGCCAGGAATTTTGAAGAGAGTGACCGACCGGGTCGGCGAAGAAGGATTCAGAACGTGATCAAAAATCGGCCCAATCAACAACACGCGGAAGGCGTCGAGCAATCCCACCCCCGCCATCAGAAGAACCGAGGCGCCCACCTGCCACCAGTACGGCAACACGTAGTGGAGCAATCGCCGAAGCTGCTTCATGCGCCGCGAAACCCGCCGCACCCGGATTTGGTCCGCAAAGAATGCAAGGCCTCATTCTACTCTGACTTCGGACGAGCAAGGGGCGCAGCAAGAATCTTGGCACACCAAAGTGCGTACACGAATAACGGACCTTTTGCTCGACACCCGATACCCGTCCTACTTCGGCATATCGCGATGCACAATCTTTACCCGATACGCCGCCTTCCGCAAATACTTCCCTACATCTTCCGACATCATCACCGACCGATGCTGCCCACCCGTGCATCCGATGGCGATCGTTAGATAGCTCTTCCCTTCGCGAATGTAGTGCGGCAGCAGGTAAACCAGCAACTCGGAGATGCGGGTCAGAAACTCCTGCGTCTGCGGAAACGAACGGATATAGGCAGCGACCTTCGGATGTCGCCCGGTAAACGGCTTGAATTCCGGAATAAAATGCGGGTTCGGCAGGAACCGTACATCGAACACCAGATCCGCATCTTCGGGCACGCCTTGCTTGAAACCAAAGCTCACGACGGAAACCAGGATTCCTTTCCCCGTCGTTTGCCGGGTGAACTGTTCCAAAACGTGTGCGCGCAGCTCATGCACATTGAATCGGGAGGTGTCGATGACAATATCAGCCAGCTTGCGAATCGCTCCCAGTTGCTTACGTTCCGCCTTCAGCGAAGCGCGCACCGGCGCGTCTGTCCCCAACGGATGCGGACGTCGCGTCTCGCTGTAGCGGCGCAGCAGCACCATGTCCTGCGCTTCCAGATACACCACGCGCACCGGAAGTAGCTTGCGGACTTCCTTCAGAACTTTGGGGAACTTCTCCAGCGCGTTGCCTTCGCGCACATCCACCACCAAAGCAGCGCGATCGATTTCCGGCGACTGCAGCGCCAACTCCGCAAAGCGTGCAATCAAATCCACAGGCAGGTTGTCGGAGCAGTAGTAGCCTAGATCCTCAAACGCCTTCAGTGCCGACGCCTTCCCTGATCCGCTCATCCCTGTAATGATCACGAGTTCAGTGGACCGCTTGCGGCTGTCCGGCGCCTGCTCGTCATGCCGTGCCTGCAGAGCGGGTATTGTGACCGCGCGACCACTCGGCGACACTGCGCCCGGCAAGCCAGCCAGCGCCGCAGCGCGCCGCTCCGGCCCTTTGTACATCTTGGGCTCTTCTTCCTGTTCTTGTGGCTTCCGCTTTGGTTTCAACCGCTGCGAAAGCAGCTTCTTCGAAATTCGGCGCAGGGACATGCTGCGATGTTAGCATTTGCCCGCAAAACAGCGCAGGCACTCCTGAGGAGTGCCTGACCACCGTTGAACGATCTGGCTTAGCCAGATTGCGGGGGAAGGATGTTGCCGAACCGGAATTACCCTTGCGCTGGCTCACCCATGGTTTTGCCATACCGGCGCATCATGGTCCAGCTGAGGCCCACCAATCCGATGCCCATCAGCCCCAGGCTTGCAGGTTCTGGCACCGGAGCCATATACGTAAAGCTCGCGTTGCGGCTCTCCAGCAGTTTGCCATTCGGCCCAAACAGCTGCATCGCCAGTTTCACGGGCGCTCCATGGTAACCCCCCTTCGGCATATTCAAGCCGAACAGGGCAATGTAGGAGTTCTTCCCGTCCGGAGCATAGTTGCCCGGAGAAAACGCGATGGTCTGCGTCAGCGTGCTACCCATAACGACGGCCGTAATCACCAGTTTGTCGCCGCCCGTGGGCACAAAGCCGCTCAGCTTCACGCCAAACTCCATCAAACGACCTTTGCCGGTCGGGTTCAAGGTCGCGCCAGGATTGCCGAGCAGAAAGACCTTGGAAGCCCCGCCATTCTGCAGCGCAAACACGTCATAGAAAGAAGCAGAGCTCGCCATGGCTGCCGTTGGCAAGACCAGAGCTAAAGCCAGTATCAGTAACAAGTTACGTCGAAACATGGAACCTCCTAAGGGGATCAGCAATCCAGGTGGGCCTATCGCCCAATCCCTAGCAGAGTTCGTCGGCCAGAGGGTATCCGCTTGCAGAGACTCTAAAGTCACCCAGCAGAATCAACAAGTTACGGAATATGTTGGCTAACTTCCATGTGGAGAATAACTTACACGCGGCGGTGGGACGTGTTACCGTACTGTCCGAACGGACAAGCCTGGGTCGCTGAATGGACCGCTCAGCAGGCTGTCGCCCGCATAATTAGGTGAGCGGCTGAAGAACTCAGCAGGCAATGAAGATAGGATTTAGGAGGTTCGCCGTTGTGAAAGGACCGCCTCAGTCGAACCGTAACAATACGAGGAATGGTGAGAAGCCTTTTCTCTTTAAGGCCCGCCACGCTCGATGGAGTTCAAAATGTCCCTCAAGAAGAAGACACCCGCGAAAGAAAAAACGACAGCCAGAGCCGGTTCCATCGACAGCTCTCGTCCGGCGCACTCTTGCCGCTGTATATGCTCCCAGTGCGACATCGGAGCGCATGAACGATGCACTTCCCCAGACTGCAAGATGCCTAAATGGAACGACGTGAAACAAAAGTAGTAGCTAGGTAGTGGGTAGGGTCTTGCTCGCGAATTGACAAAATTGCTGCTCGAATTCTCCGGGCGAATAAACTCCTTTTTGAACCAGCAGGGTATTCATCGCATAGACAGTCGCGCGGAATCTGTCATCGCGCGACAGCGCTTGCATAGCGTGCTCAAAACTCATCTCATTCTGGATAACTGCTGCCGGTTTTTGCGAGCTGACGGGATGGGTTGCCATGGCGGGATTCTCCTAGGGATCTGTAACCAAGACTCTAGTTGGTTGCTGTTTCGTCGTCAACAACCCCTCTACGGCGCTTCAATCAATTCCATCTTCCCATCCCGCGTGCGATGCAGGATTTTGATCTTCCCTTTCTTGTCGCGAAATACAAAGACATCGCGATCGCGGAAGTGGGCTTCTTTCACCGCTTCTTCCAGGGTCATGGGATGCAACGCAATCGAATCCCCCGAACTGATGACGTGGATTTCCGACGCAACGGTCTTGGCCTGAAACTTATGAACAACCAGAGGCACAGCCGTGGTCTTCCCGCCTGCAGCGCGTCCATTGGGAACGACGGCGGTAGCAAACCCCGCAGCACCGGCTTCTACCGATACCTCTTCTACTCCTATCCCGGAATCCCATTTCTTCTTCGGATGGCGCTTCTTCGTGCGCGAGCGCGCTCGATGCTTCAGCGCCTGTTTCTCCAGATGTTCAAGAGCGTCACCGACCGCCGCCGTCATGTCCTTGGCTTCGGCGAGGCCCACAATCGTTCCATTGCGCGGAGTGATTGTGATCTCCGCTTTGTGGCGATGCTTTTCCAAAGCCAGAATCACGCTGGCCTCAAACGCTCCGCCCAGGATTTTCTTGATTTTATGAAGGCCGGTTTCTACGTTCTTCTTGATGGCAGGAGTAATCGTAAAGTGCCTGCCGGTATATTCCACGTTCACGGCGCCTCCTCAAAACGGCTAGATCGGGATGGCAATCACAATTGCAACTTTAGACTACACGTTTCCGGGACCCACGGTAGGACCCGGTTGGCACCAGCCCTTCGTTACGATCGGCGTCCTGATCGGCCAGCACCTGAACTCGCGGCATGTGCGATACCCCGGCAGGATTCAAGTCACACAAAAAGCTTGCGGCCGAGAGGCTGAGCAACGGACCGGCGATATCGAAGAAATACCGTCCCACACCGCCGCCAGACCCTCCAATGCCTCCATAGTAAGCATTGAGAACTAGCGCAACAAAACACGTGGCCGCGGAAGCTGCCACCCACGACGTCTGAAAACGCCGCATACGCAGTAGGCCCAGCGGCAACAGCCAAATCAGGATGTACCAGGAATTTCTGTCGGTGAACCACGCTACAAAGTTCCTGGCGTAGTTCGAGTGCGAATTCAGACCGAGAGCAAAGCTCCATGGCCAAATCAGGTGGCCCGAAATGGAGGACTGAAGAATCGTCACCGCCGCCATCTCGGCCAGGATCATGCCAAGAACCCAGCCGCCGGTGCGCAGTCGACTATTGTCCTGTCTATTTCCGCTGTTCTGTCTTTCTCCGCGATCGCGCTCTGAAACCACCCACCATGTCGCGGCCAGCGTTATGGAAAACGGAACAAACGATTCCTTGGTCAGCGAACCTAAAACACCCACCCACGGCAGCAGCCACCAACGCCGGAAGAACAGGCTGGCCACAATCGCCAGCATGAAAAACCCTTCGCCGCCATCCACCAATCCGGCAAGCTGCGCATTCGGCACGGCAAAATTCAGCAGATAGAGCATCGCCCCGGCAAACACGACAGCGTAGTTGCCCAACTGCCAGAATCCGATTTCCAGCAACAGAAATGCAGTGCTCGCGACAAACGCGGAATTGACAATCAGAAACCCCGCCGACAACGCATCCCAACTCCCAACGTGTCCCCGAGCCACCGCGTAAACCGGACGCACCAGCAACGGTATAAGAATGCGAAACCGGAAGTGATTCTCCACCGCTCCCGGCCCGTCGGTGGCAAGCTTCGCATAGACCCCGGCGTCAGGAACAGCCGTCCGCAGATCGTAGCGATTGAGCGTAGGGTAGCCAAGCCCCAGGCAAATCAGGAAGAGAACCAGCCAAACTAGACATTTCTTGCCAGCAGCGGCCCAGGAGATCACCGGCAAATCCTACGTTCGCCGGACGCGTTCCGCAAGCCCCACGTCCGGCAAGCTTCGCCTCCTGCGGGATGAATGGGCGTGGTTCCCTTTCCTTCAGCGGTCACGTCTCGAAAATGCGTCGGTCAAGGCTTTTGGGCGGCGCAGCGTTTTAACGCTGCGATAAAGTCACTTGCAAAAGGGGACCTTAGTCCCCGGTGCGGTACGGCGACACCCCTAACAATATTTGTCATCCCGACCGGAACAGTTGCTCCGCAACGCGAAGCAACTGCGGAGTGGAGGGACCTGCTGTTGCTTTTGGGCGGCGCAGCGTTTTAACGCTGCGATAATGCCACTTGCAAAAGGGACCTCAGTCCCGGCGCGGTACGGCGACACCCCTAACAATTTGTCATCCCGACCGGAACAGTTGCTCCGCAACGCGAAGCAACTGCGGAGTGGAGGGACCTGCTGTTGCTTTTGGGCGACCCAGCGTTTTAACACTGCGATAAGGCCACTTGCAAAAGGGACTGTAGTCCCCGGCGCGGTACGGCGACACCCCTAACAATATTTGTCATCCCGACCGGAACAGTTGCTCCGCAACGCGAAGCAACTGCGGAGTGGAGGGACCTGCTGTTGCTTTTGGGCGGCGCAGCGTTTTTAACGCTGCGATAAAGTCACCCTGAAAGCTGGGCTTCAACCCCCGAGGTAAGGTTGTTTCCCTCTTCACGCAGAGGTTGCGCGCGACGATCTTATACTTCCGCTCAGCGATTTTGACAAACTCAACGCGATCCCCAGCCTTCAGCATCAACTCCGCCCGCGCCGAAGCCGGAATGGTAATTCGTCCCTTCGTGGTCAGCTTTGCGGAGGCCATACCATTCCTTTCGACGATTTCGGCTAGCAAATTCAATCTCGGAAAATTCCAAATTCTGTCATTCTGAGGGAAGCGAAGAATCCCCAATGCCTCGATCCTGCGCTGCTCCTTCAGACTTTCTCCCGATCAGGCGTTTCCGTCGAGACACTTGGGCGCCGATCCATTATCGGAATTCCCAAGAAACACTCGTTACGTATGTAATCTTGTGTGCTAAACCTTAGCGTGGAACCATACTGCTGGGACCCTGCCAAACACTTGAAAGAATTTCTCGATAAGTTGGAGGATTCATGCCGCAGTCAGAATCACCCGTTCAACTCACACAGGTTCCGCCGAAGCCGACCTGCAACCCCAACTCCTTTTTCGATAGCGGCACGTGCCGGGATTCCATCAACGCATATAACCAAGCTGTCCAACAACGAACGCGGGAAGAAATCCAACTCTATGTAAATCGTCAAAAAGAGTTGGCATCCTCACAGGCTACAGCCCCCCTCCAACAACAGATTTCTGACCTTAACAAACTCGTGAGCAGCCAGCAGGGACAGATAAAGAAACTGCAAGAACAAATTCAGGGTGACTCTACGGTCGCCATTCAAGCGAGGACCGAGGCCCACACCGCAGGGTTACAGTCGGGGGCAGGAATTGGGTTCGGAGCCACCTTGCTCTTGTTCGGTCTGATCTTCGGTGTCAGAAAACTGGCAAGGAACTTCACAGTTACCAAGAAGGCGCAAGCTAAAGCCGCATCGGCCTGATCCACCCAACTCCGGCAAGAAAATTCACAGATCAATCTTCCAGGGGAAATCCTTGCGCCAGCGGAGCTCACTCCCGAACCCCGCAGCAAGAGGCCGCGAAGAATTCCGCGAGAGTGCCAACGCGCTTGGTCTTACGCCGCCATTCCTCCGCGCCCACTACCACGGCGACCGCGCCGTGTAATGGTTTGTGGACCCTCGGAAATGGCCCGTTCGATGACCTCGCTGAATCTTGCCTTAGCGTCGGTCACGGTCCAACTTCGTGTTTTCACATTCGTCTCCCCAGCAAAAGGTCGCTGTGGTCAGTATCGTCAGAATTGAGCAAGACAGGAGTGTGAAATACTCTGCCCAATCTACCATTTGTCATCCCGAGAGTAGAGAGGGGATCTGCTTTTTGCTGGTTAATAGCAGGTCCCTCGCTATGCCCGGAATGACAATTTTCTGGGGGGTAAGCAAGAGGATTCAAACTGGATGGCATCGGGCGTGCCTCCTACTTCTTCTTAACCCTTCTCTGATGCGTGCTCGGAATCTTCATATCCTCGCGGTACTTCGCGACGGTCCGCCGCGTGACCTGAATTCCCTGCCCTTGGAGAATCGCGGTAATCTGGTCGTCGGTCAGCGGCTTGGATGGGTCTTCGTCTTCAATCAGCTTCTTCACGCGCCGCTTGAGGATCAGCAGCGACGTTCCGCCGCCTTCCGGACCCTGCACGCTCTCCGAGAAGAAGTAGCGTAGTTCGAAAACTCCCTGCGGCGTGTGGACGTACTTGTTGGCCACCGCGCGGCTGACTGTCGAAGGATGCACACCGATCTCTTCGGCGACTTCCTTGATCATCATCGGCTTCAGCAGGTCGATGCCGTTGTCGAGGAATTCGTGCTGGCGTTCCAAAATTGAGAGGCAAACTTTCAGGATGGTCTGTTTGCGCTGTTCGATGTTCTTGATCAGCTGAATGGCCGACTTGTAGCGCTCTTTTACGTAGTTGCGCACGTCGCGCTCCGCGGCATCGCGTTGCATCAGCTTCTTGTAGCCGGGATTTAGGCGAAGCTGCGGAACGTCGTCGTCGTTGAACATCACAAGCCACTCATCGCCGTGTTTCACAAAAGCAACATCTGGTTCGATGACGCGGGCGTTCACGTTGTTGTAACGAAGACCCGGCCTTGGGTCGAGCGTGCGAATGACTTCCAGCACGCGGGTTACAGCGTCTGCGGGACGGCCCAGGGCGCGAGCAATCTCTTTGTAGTTCTTAAGTTGCAAGGCGTGCAGATGGGTCTCAACCACCGCTTCTGCATCGGTGAGCAGTTGCGAGTAGGCGGCGAAATCGTTGTCCTTGTGCTGACCACGAACTTGTTGCAGGTAGTGAATCTGTGCCAGCAGGCATTCGCGCAAGTCACGGGCGCCGACGCCCGGAGGATCGAGCTGCTGCACGGCGGCAATTCCTTCGTTCAATTCCTCGAGGCTGAAATTCACGCGATACACCGGTCGCGGGGCAACTGGCTTGGCCTTGGCGATTTCAGGAGCGGGTGCCGTGGCTGCCGCACTTGCGACATTCATGTCCAACGCGGGCACCAGGACTCCAGGAAAAATGCCATCAGCGGAGACCGCAGGGCTATCGAAGTAGCGGAAATCGGTGCTCGCGGCCATCTCGGGGATAATCGCTTCGGTCAAACTCGCGGACAAGGTCGCGGGATTGAAGTTGTCGAAATCCGCGTTCCCATACTCCGGATTCATCTGGTCAGGACGAGGCGGCTTCGAGCTGGCACGCTTCGCTTTTTCTTCCGGCAGAATTTCAAACGCGGCTTCGGTCAGACCAAGCAGTTCTTCCTCGCTGGCCAGCAAATAGCCGTCTTCGTTCAGATTTCCAATCACGGTCTCAGCGGCTTCGCGCACGGCTTGGCTCAGGCTAAGCGAGCCGATTTGCCACATTAGGTGGTCGGTAAGATTCGGAGCTTTCGACAGGAACGCCTCAAACGAAGGGCGCTCAATCTCTTCCATCTCCGCGCGGCTCTTGTAACCGGGATCGAGATAGTCCTGGAAATACGAGCCAAAATCAATTTCGTCGAACGGATCCTTCTTCTCGGGAACGGTTTCGGTCGCAGCGGCTTCGGCGGCGCGCTCTTCGTCGCGGCCGGTGGCCTGGTCGAGCAAAGGCATCGACTCATCCAGTTCTTCGAGAACCGGATTCTCCACAATCTCGGCATTGATCATGTCCTTGAGCTCAAGCTTGTTGAGCGCAAGTACGCTGACCATCTGCACCAGTCCCGGGGTCAGGATCTGCCGTTGCGAAACCCGCAGGCTCAGATTGTGTTTCAGGCTACCCATGCTTCAACGAATCCCTTTCGTATCCTCGTTCGTTTGTCATTCCGAGTGCAACGAGGAATCCCTTTCAAAACCGACAGTCCTTACGACCGTAGGGATTCTTCGCTTCGCTCAGAATGACAATCAACTACACCCAACGTTCACAGCATATCTGGCCGAATGGCCCTTCCGACACTGTCCAAAGTAGCAAGCCCTGCCGTTACTTGCGGAGAGCTAGGCCGGGAAAGCCTCGCCATCGCTACGCCCAAAGTAGAAATTCTCTCCGAGATACACGCGGCGGACCTCTGGATCACTCCCTAAAGTTTCCGGCGATCCAGAACGGAAGATTCGGCCCTCGTTGATGATGTACGCTCGGTCCGTCACCGAGAGCGTCTCGCGCACGTTGTGATCGGTAATCAGCACGCCGATCCCATTCGCCTTGAGTTCGCCAATAATCTTTTGCAAATCCAGCACTGCAATCGGATCGATGCCCGAGAACGGCTCGTCGAGCAAGATGAACGTGGGATTGATGCAGAGCGCGCGCCCAATCTCGACGCGCCGGCGCTCGCCGCCGGACAATGCCCAGCCGCGGCTTTTCCGCACATGCTCCAGTCCCAGCTTGTCCACCAACTCCTCCAGCTTTTCCCGGCGTTCGTGCCAGGAAATTGCCTGCGCTTCCAGCACCGCGAGAATGTTGTCCTCGACGGTCAGTTTGCGAAAAATCGACGGCTCCTGCGGCAAATAGCTGATGCCGTATTCGCGTGCCCGCAAATACATGGGGACGTCTGTGATGTCTTGGTCGTCCCACAAAATCCGGCCTGTGTCAGGGGGGATCAGGCCAACAATGGAATAGAAGGAAGTCGTTTTACCGGCGCCATTGGGCCCGAGGAGGCCCACCACTTCGCCTTGCTCAACCCTTAGGCTTACGCCGTTAACAACTCGGCGGCCCCGATAGGTCTTGCCAATCTCGTCGGTGGCCAGAACATGCATTTAGCGTGCCATGCGGGTGTGCGTGATAACAGGGGAGTTATCCTTCCCTTCCACGAGCACCCTATCATCGCGCCTAAAGAAAGTCAACGAATCGCCGGTGATTTTGCCCCGTTCGGCATCAAAAATGCTCGGAGGTCCGCCCGTCAGGGTGAACTTGTCCTCGGAAGCCTCGTAAACCAATGAATCGCCAGTAGCTTTACGGGTTTGCTGCTGAATCACGACGTTGCCGCTGGCAACTGCCTTTTCCAGGCGGCTCGGTGTGCCAAGTGATTGATTCGAAGTAACTTCAGAAGATGTCTGCCCTGTCTTCGCGAGCGTGACATCCAACACTTGGCTCGTGATGGTCGCATCCGAACCTCGCATCGTGACGCCGCCCTCAAAGTGAATACGGCGGTCGGCATCGACGTAGGTCAAACGGCCTGAGGTGATGGTCACGAGGGTCGTTTTGTGGTCAGCACCGGTCTGGACGAGGACTGTTGTCACCGGAGGAGCTGGCTGGCGCTCGCCGGATGGCCCGCCAAGGGGCTGGGAGGCACCGCCAGTCGATTGTTTGGCCCTTGACGTGCTCACGGGCTCTCCCACGCCTCCCTCGGCCACCATGGACCGCCGTTCGCGGTCAAAAGTGATAGTCGTCGCTTGGACGATATTCGGCCCCTGCCACAGGCGTGCACCACCCGTATAAAGGGCGCGACCGGATTCGCGTTTGGCGGTCATGCGGCTGGCCGTGACATGGATGGGGTCCGAAGATGCGAGCAACGCACCCCCTGGTTGCGGCTTCATCTCGCTGTAGGTGCTCTTGACGTCCCCTTCCCCTACGGCTTCTCCGGTCTCCCGATTCAGGCGGAGGGTCGTTGCGGTCGTCGTAAGTCCTTGTCCTGTAACCCGGGGTGAGCCGGTGAGGACAATCATCTTGTCGCCGGGAGTGTATTTCGCCTGAGAAGCGAAGGCTTGGCGTTCGCTGTCGCGGTAGTGAACATCCCCCTGCTGCAGAAGGCTCTCGATTCCGCCTTGTGGCTTGAAGGCGACATCCAGCGTTTGGCTGGAGCTGACACGATCCGCTTGGTTCGGAGTGATGGTCGTGATGGTTGCCTGCGGCGCGCCGTGGAGAGTCTGCATGCGATTCTTCGCGTCAAATTGCGCGACAAACTGTCCGGCGTTGACGCGGGTGACTTGTCCGGCTTGGCCGTTGGGTGGGGAAAGTGTGATCTGTCCCGCACCGAGCGTTTCCGCGCGCGAAAGGTGACGGCCATTTTCGGTGAAGAAGTCCATGGCCGCGGCGGCGATTTCGACTTGCTGCGCGGTAGAGGCTGTCTTTGCTGCGGCAGACTCGGCGGGGGACGACGGCTTTTGCATCAGCTTCACGCCGTCTTCTGCATGGGCTTTGGTCAGCAAGCTGTTTCCAGTGAAGTCAAAGACAACTCGCCCGGCATTGGCTTCCGTGTTTTGGCCGCCAGTCGTAGTGACAACTACATTGCCGGAGACGATAGCTTGCCGTAACTGATCATTCTTTCCTGCCAGGAACATTTCCGCGCGTTCGGCATCCAGATCGAGATTGGTGGCGCCATGCGCTTGGGCGTGAATACTGCCTTCGCCGAGGATCTTCTCGATGGAATTGTCCGCGTTGAGAAACAGGGTGACGGTCTGCGCGTCGATTTGCTGCCGGTCGTGAACCAGATGTGTGCGATCGAGGTAGACGCGCGGCGGATCCTTGGTGATGCGGCCGCGGCTCGCAGAGAGGTCGGCGGCGCTGGCGCCCGTGGTGGTGATGCGGATGTCGCGTTCCAACTTCAGTTCGCCGGATTTCGAGTCGTAGGTAGCTCCGTCGGCCCAGCCGCTGGCGGCTGCGATGCTGAATTCAACACGGTCATGCGTGTAGGCATCGCCGGTTTTTTGGTTGAAGACCAGGCCGCTGGTGCGGATGTGCAGAGGATCTTTCAGATCTTCGGGAGGGGCCTGATCGGCGTGCAGCAGGCCCTTGGGGTTCGCCATAAGATCGATCGTGACCGGGCCGCGCGCCGAGATATCGCCGGAGTCTTTGTCGTATTCGAAATCGGCGCCGGAGATTTGATCGTAGCGGCTGGCATCTTTGCCGTAGACGGTCACGGTCACGTTGTGCAATTTCGCTTTGCCACCTTTGTATTCCAGCAGTTTGCTGCCGTGGATGCTGAAGAGCGTGCGTCCGCCCTCGGATTTCGAAATGGTGAAGTCCTGCGCGGTTTCTTTGACCTCGACGCCGAGCTTTTCGAGCTTGGCGGGGAGCATGCGCATCGCGATGGTGACGCGGTAACGCGCGTAGATATAGAAGCCGGCAACCGTGGCGACCGCAAGCACGGCGGCCAAAGCAATCCAACGGCGCAGACGGGGTACGGCGAGTGCCATTGGGGATAGTCTAGCGGAATTGAGTGGGGGCTGTGTCCGCGACGGGGGAAGTGAAGCTCAGGGAAACCTGATTAAGCTTTCAATTTTTCAGGGTTGTCATTCCGAAGCGCAGCGAGGAATCCCTACACCTCGACTTTGTGATAACTTTCGCCAGCTTTCTCACTGCACCGTGTCCTTGTAAGAAAGCTGGACAGCATCTTGCCACTTTTCGGCACCCTGGGGATTCCTCGCTGCGCTTCGGAATGACAAATTTCGAGTTGTCTTGGTCAATGCACGGGCGAGGACGCCCGTGCCTCCATCGGATGATTCTTCGTACTAGCTCTTCACGACCAGCGTTCCGGCGATCATGTCATGCAAGGCCTGTTTGCGTTCGGTGAAGCCCGCCATGATGAAACCGATCATCAGGATGATGGCGGAAACCCACTTGGCGAAGTAGCGTCCGGTTGCGTTGGCGAAGGAAATGCGTTCGCCGTTCAAACCCGTGACCTTGAGGCCCAATGCCATTTTGCCCGGCGTCGCCTGACGTTCCGAGCTGGTGAAATAAGACTCATAGAACCAGCCCGCCACGGTAAATATCCCTTGACAACAAGGTTACCCATCGGTTAAAGTGGTTTTTATGGGTATCCGACAAACCATTCCCGCCGAGCTTCGTTACACCTTTCAGCAGTTTGACCGCGAGTTCCCGACCGACGATGCCTGTCTGGATCGGATCAAAGAACAACGCTTCCCCGGTGGGATGGCTCTGTGTCAGAAGTGCCAGAAGCCCCGCAAACATCACCGCGTGACGGGCCGCACGGCCTATGCCTGCGACCGATGCGGTAATCACATTTTTCCGCTGGTCGGAACGATCTTCGAGAAGTCGAGCACCTCGTTACGAATCTGGTTCCATGCCATGTATTTGATTGGCAGCACGCGCTGCGGAATCTCCGCGAAGCAGGTTCAACGCGAGACCGGAGTGACCTACAAAACCGCGTGGCGCATGTTTCATCAGATTCGCAAGTTGATGGGGGAAGATTTGAAGCTCGGCGGCGCTGGCACGCCCGGTGTTGAGATCGACGAGATGTACCACGGCGGACGGCGGAAGAATTCGGCGGGGCGGATGTTGTCGGCGGACTGCGACAATAAAACCACCGTCATGGGCATCGTAGAGCGCAAGGGGCGCATTTTGGCGCGGGTCACCCCTGAGTTCACCCGGATGGCGGCGTTCACGCTGGTGAAGGAATGTGTGCTGTCAGGGACTACGATCTTCACCGATGACGCGGCGGCCTATCACGGTCTTCTGAAGTTGGAAGGCAAGGGCTACCAGCACAAACGCATCAACCACTCGCAAAAAGTCTACGTCATGGGCGACGTTCACACGAACACGATTGAGGGGTTTTGGAGCTTAGTGAAACGCGGAATCGGCGGCGTGTACCACTCGGTCAGCGCGAAGTACTTACAGAGCTACCTCGACGAGTACTCGTTTCGGTACAACCGCCGCGATTCCGGGAATCTGATTTTCTCTGCGATTTTGGCGCGGGTAAGTGAGATGTCGTCTCACAAGCCCGTTTCAAAAGCGTAGAAAAATCGGTTTTTGAAAAAACAGGCTGCTCGTCCTGGTTCTTCGTTGCGCGAGATGCAGGGCGGGTAGCCATGATCGGACGAGTTCCACGTTATCACCGGAGCGCGTCCCACGGCAATAGAGCTTTAAATGAGGGACGGTCGCATCCATGAAACTGTTCGACAGGGTTTTACACTTGATAATTGCAGGTCAAAACTGTCTGATCCTCTGGGATGTCTTTTTCAAGCATGAAGCCATCTCGTGGCCGAAAATCATCTTCTTAAGCCTGTCGGTCTTGCTACTTGCGGCGATTTGGTTCGTTCCCCGAAAGGAACTACGTGGGAGCGAACCCGCAGCATCTAAAATTGACCCTTTCAAAAACCCCAAATTTGAAATTGTCATCGGCCAAAGCTATCGCAACACATCAATCGAAATAGACGGAAAGAGCTTTAGGCGGTGCAGTTTCGCCAACACCAAGCTCGTCTTTGTAGGACGTGCCCCTTATGAATTTGCGTCCGATTGTGAATTTGGTGAGGAACTGGAACTAACAACCGAAAATCAAGCGATCATCCAGTATCAGAGGCTGCGGAAAGTTTTGCAGTCGATGCCGGGAGCCAAGATCAAGGAATATACTTTCGATGCCAGTGGGAACCCTATTCCGCAGAAAATCAGCTTTCAGCTAGCTCCGCCGAAAGAAAAGCCTTGAATTCTACCCCCTTACGGCCCGAATCGCATAACTTGTTTCCAAGGGATATTTACCCCCGCCACCAGCTTGACTAGCCCGAGCAGAGAGCCCGTCGCGGCCATGGCGGCGACGTTTCCCGGCCCCATCCGCGAATGCTGCATGCCGAACATTCCGACCCCAAAGAGCAGATTGAAGGGCATAAAAACGACCCACAGAATGATCGCGTCGATAAGAACGGCGAGGAAGCGAATCCAGAATCCGCCATATGAGACATAAGCGGCTGGGCGCTGCATTTGCGGCGTGCCGGGAGCGCCGGTTGGGCCCAGCGAGGCTCCGCAGCGCGTGCAGAAGGTGGACCCGGCGGCGCTTTGCTGGCCGCATTGGTTGCAGAAAATTGGCGTGTCGGTCATATGGGCGGCAAATATAGCTGAAAGGCTCGCGTTTGGGAAGCGGTTTGTGCGCTGATTTTCCGTATCCAGTCTTCTTCCCCGGATCACGTCAAGAATGCAGGTTAGCGACGCAAGACCAAGGTGCCAGCAATCACGTCGTGCAGGGCTTGCTTGCGTTCGGTGAAGGCGGCCATGATGTAGCCGATCAGGAGAATCACCCTTGATAGGTATTTTGCAAAATGACGTCCCGTGGCCTGGTCGAAAGAAATTCGTTGGCCATTCAGGTTGGTAACTTTCAAGCCGAGAGCCATTTTGCCCGGCGTGGCCTGGCGATTCGAGCTGAGGAAATAGGCTTCATAACACCAACTCAAGAGCACCGAAATCACCACCGTAATTCCTACGAAAGGCGCATGCCTGGACGGACCGAAGCTTGGAGGCCGGGACATTGCCATGAATCCTGCGGGAAAATAGACAATCCAGCGAACTGGCATCATGACGGCAAATACGATGAGGAAGTCAATGAACGCGGCAACGGAGCGAATCCAGAATCCCGCGTAAGCTGGTTCCGACCGCATCCATTGGAACACAGCCTGAGTTCTGGGAAGAACGAGCGAACTTCCGCAGCGCGTGCAAAACGGGGCTTCGGGCGCGCTTTGCTGGCCACATTTGTTGCAGAAGATCGTCGTGTCGATCATATGGGCGGGAAATATATCGCAGTCAGAAAGAGTTGGGAAGGACAAAATCGCAGTCACAATTCTTGCCAGCTTCGCTCGGCTGGGCAGGCGAGAGCGCCTGCTCCCACGCGAGTGCTGGCTTCTAGAAGTGCTCGTCCAGGTTGATGCTTTCGATGAGCTTGTTGAGGTCTTCTTGCGCCTGGGTGCGCTCCGACTGCAGGGCTTCGTTGCCTTTGCGGATCGCGGCGAGGCGGTCCTCCTGCGAATTGAGTTCGTGAACATAACGTTGCAGCAGAGCTTTTTCCTCGGTGCTGCCTTTGAGGGCTTTCATGTTTTCGCGCAGGCGGGTTTGATCGGCGGTGATTTTGTTGATTTCGTCGTTGTGCTGCTTGATTTGCCAGTCCATCCCGCTGACTTTTGATTTTTGCGCGCCCACATCGTCGAAGGCTCTCTTCATGGCGGGCGTGAGGCGGTTCTGGGCGACAAAAACCTTGACCTGTCCGTCGTTGAGATTCGAGAGTTCTGTTGTCGCGATGAGTGGATGGAATTCGTCAACGACAAGTTCGGAGGTTTTGCCAGCGTCTACATTGACACGAAAGCGGTAGAACGAGGCGGTGGTCTCTTCCGGCTTCGGCGTGTTCGCGTTCAGCTTCCAGCCTGCGTTTTCCTGGGAAGGATGTTCGATGACGACGGCGCGGGGCCTGGAATCCGCGTTGCGCAAGGTGTACTTGGTGCTCTTGCGCTCTTCGCTGGTCAGCATCATATTGCCTCGGAAAATGCGAACGCGGGTATAGGGACTGGACGAAGAGTTCCCGATGGTTTTTACGTGAAGAGCAGAATCACCGGCATACGAAAGCAGGCGGCGCTCGTCCGGATGAAGGACATCAAAAACGCCTTCTCCGGCGAACGTGTTGCCCTCGATGATGTTGAAGCTGCCGGAATCGAGAATCTGGCCGCTGGTGTTCTTGATCCAGAGCGCGAGCAGGGGGACGGATTCGGCGTTCCAGAGCGTAACTTTTTCCGCTTCCACGTTCGATTGGACGATGGGCACGAGAGCGGACTGATTTTGGCCGATGGTGATGTCCTGCTTGAGGTCGTATTCGAAGAAGTCACCGATGGATTTGCCTTCGGCCTCGCTGCCTTGCTTTCCTGCGACACCAGGATTGAGTGCGATGAGTTGGTTGACATTGCGACCTTGCAAGGGAAGGTTTGCGACCTGAGTCGACGAGATCATCCCTCCGATCACTCCGGCCTGGGCGCTATCAACACTCCTGCCCGCGCCGTACCCATAACCCACGCCGCCGCCTGAACCGGAAGCCACCGGCGGCGGTGGGGCAGCCGCCTCTTCCTCCACCGTCGCCTCGTGCGATTGCGGCGTTAGCTGCACCGACTCCGGCAGCGGAATCTCCGGCCTGCGCGCATAGAACGGCTGCGAAATGTTTTGCACGAACGACTGTGGCGCTCCGGCGACGAGGGAGAGATGCACGTCCTTCCAGTCTTCGCCGATGGTGTTGTCGACAATCGCCCAGCCTTGAAGCAGAGGTTTCGTGCCGGGTTTCGACGTGGCATCGTCGGGCAGAATGATGCGGTAGGTGCTTTTCCAAATTGGAACTTCGCTAATGTAGCTGACGAAGATGTTGCGGTCTCCGTTGCCGGTGGCGGTAATGGTCATCTGGCGAAGATCTTTGGCCCGCGAAGAACCGACGAGATCGAGATAGCGGCCGACTTCGCTGGTAAGTTCATGATCGGCGAGATGCACGGAAACGGCGGGGCTGAGAACGAAGCTCCGCATTTCGCCGGAGTCGGTAACGATGGCGAACTCGGTGGTTTCGAAGAGGTCTTTGCCGTCGGGATTTTGGTGCTTCACTTTCTCGACGCTGAGGAGCTTGCCGGTGGCGGCGGCGGCTCCGTCACGGACATCGACACGGGCGCCGCGCATGGCGCTGAGGAAGTCGTCGCGGCCAACGTCCTCGCCGAAAGGCAGTCGCAAACCTTTGAGGCGCTCGCCCAGCGGGGCGATGGAGTTGTAGCGGACGGAAGAAATGCGGCCCTCGCCGAGATCGACCACGGTTAGCGATTTGAGCACGTCATTGAGCTGCGCGGTGGTGAAGTCGATGTTGAGTTCCTGCGTGCCGTGGACGTGGGTGGAGTGCTCGAAGTATCCAACGCCGTTTTTGTAGAGGACGACGCGCTTGACGGGCAGGCGGTT
>Ga0075021_10000127_pt1 | contig 39618 bp, 40 predicted proteins | sample ColStrG_CSR_2012_FD_72749 | JGI IMG/M metagenome (GOLD analysis project Ga0075021, IMG submission 72749) | Freshwater sediment microbial communities in response to fracking from Pennsylvania, USA - Cold Stream Run_MetaG_CSR_2012 | ecosystem: Environmental > Aquatic > Freshwater > Creek >...
GGGAACTCGACGTCGACCACCGGGCCGGCGATCGCCACGACGCGGCCGTCCTTCAGAGCGGGCGTGCCCTCGGGGGCGCTCGGGGGAGTGTCGGTCACGGTCATGCGGATTCTCCTGGTGCAGGCGGGGGGGTTGAGTGGTGTCGGCGCATCGGAATACTCAGATCGGCGATCAGTGGACCGTCGGCTAGTGATCGAGCGGGTCGAGGTGCTGGGCGAAAAGATGCTCGGGGGTGAGGTGTTCGAGGAGGAGGTCCTCGGGACCGCCCTTGTCGTTCTTGAGAGCCTCGGCGCCGCTGACGATCTCCATGATCTCGGTGGTGATGGCGTCCTGGCGAGCGCGGTTCATGATGCGGGTGAGCTTGGTCTTGAGCTCTTCGGCGTTGTCGGTGGCGGCCTTCATGGCTCGCTGGCGGGCCGCATGCTCCGACGCGGACGCGTCGAGCAGGGCGGAGAAGATGCGCGACTCCACGTAGCGGGGAAGGAGTTCGTCGAGGATGCCCTCCGGGGACGGCTCATACTCCAGGTCCCCGGTGGGGCCGGAGGGGCTGTCTCCACCGGCACCGTCGTCCTCCACTTCGAGGGGAAGGAACCGGCGGATGACCGCCTCCTGCGCCGCCGAGTTGATGTAGCGGGTGAAGGCCAGGTCGACCGAGGCCAACTGCCCGGACTCGAACCGCTCGCGTACGGCGGCGGCGATCTGACGGGCGTCCTCGTACGTGGGGCGGTCGGTGACGCCCGCGAAACTGGCATCGATGCGGTAGTTGCGGAACCGGAAGTACTGCTCACCTTTCGTGCCCACGACGATGAGCGAGTAGTCCTGACCCGCCTCCTGGCGGGCCTTGAGCTCGCGTTCGGTTTGGCGGATGACGGCGGAGTTGTAGCCACCACAAAGACCGCGGTCAGAGGTCACGACGATGAAGGCGGCCGTGTTGGCCTCGGGATTGTCCCGCAGCAGGGGATGGTCCTTCGCCGCGCCGGCCTTGACCAGCTCGAGGATCACCGACGTGATCTGCTCGCTGTAGGGCCGGGCGGCGGCGGCGCGCTCTTGCGCCTTGACCACGCGCGTCGCGGAGATGAGCTCCATGGCGCGCGTGATCTTCTTCGTCGACTCGACGCTCTTGATCCTTCGGCGGAGAATCCGCTCCTGGCCACCAGCCACTTATGCCTCTTCAGCCTCGGTGCGGGCCAGCTCGTCCTCGGGGAGCGTGGCCTCAGCGATGCCGCCCGCCCGGGTAACCACTGCGTCACCGATCTCGACGTCCTCGACCGCGATGAGCGCGGCATCGGACGGCTGGAACTCTTCTTTGAAGGCGGCGATCCCGGCCTCGAGGGCTCCCCCGTCGGGCATCTTGCCCGTGGCCGTGATGCTGTCGAGCAAATCGCTGTGACGGCCCCGGAGGTAGTCGAGCAGGTCGATCTCGAAACGCTTCACATCGCTGACGGGGATGTCGTCGAGGTAGCCACCGGTGCCGGCGGCGATGACGGCCACCTGCTCGTTCATGGCCATGGGCGAGTTGAGGTTCTGCTTGAGCAGCTCGGTCAGGCGGTAGCCGCGCTCGAGCTGGGCGGCGGAGATCTTGTCGAGCTCGGAACCGAACGTGGCGAACGCCTCGAGCTCACGGAACTGCGCCAGGTCGAGCTTGAGCGTGCCCGCCACCGACTTCATGGCCTTCGTCTGAGCCGCACCGCCCACGCGAGACACCGAGATACCCACGTCGACGGCGGGACGCACGCCGGACTTGAACAGGTCGTCTTGCAGGTAGACCTGGCCGTCGGTGATGGAGATCACGTTCGTCGGGATATAGGCCGACACGTCGCCGGCCTTCGTCTCGATGACCGGCAGCGCCGTCAGCGAACCCGCACCCAGCTCGTCGGACAACTTGGCCGCTCGCTCCAGCAAACGGCTGTGCAGGTAGAACACGTCACCCGGATAGGCCTCGCGGCCCGGCGGGCGGCGCAGCAGCAGGGACATCTGGCGGTAGGCCTCGGCCTGCTTGGAGAGGTCGTCGTAGACGATGAGGGCGGCCTGGCCGTTCTCCATCCAGTGCTGGCCCATGGCGCAACCGGCATAGGGGGCGAGGTACTTGAACGGGGCCGGGTCGCCGGCTGAGGCGACGACTACGACGGTGTAGTCGAGGGCGCCGTACTCGCGCAGGGTGGCCACCGTCTGCGACACCGTCGACGCCTTCTGGCCGATGGCGACGTAGATGCACTTCACGTCCTGACCCTTCTGGTTCAGGATCGTGTCGACACAGACCGTGGTCTTGCCCGTCTTGCGGTCGCCGATGATGAGCTGGCGTTGACCCCGACCGATGGGGGTCATGGCGTCGATCGACTTGATGCCCGTCTGCATGGGCTCGTGCACCGGCTGGCGCCCCACGATGCCGGGAGCCTGGACCTCCATGCGGCGCAGCTCGGCGCCGACGATGGCCCCCTTGCCGTCGATGGGCTCCCCCAACGCGTTCACCACTCGGCCAAGCATGGCGTCACCGACCGAGACCGACAGGATCCGGCCCGTGGCCTTGACGGGGGCGTCTTCTTCAACCTGGGCGGCGGACTCGGCATCACCCAGAATCACCGCGCCGATCGATTCCTCGTCGAGGTTGAGCGCCAGCCCGAGGGTGCCGCCCTCGAACTCCAGCAGCTCGTTCACGCCGACGTCGGGCAGGCCGGAGACGCGGGCGATGCCATCGCCCACCTCGACCACGCGCCCCACCTGACGCAGCTCGACCTCGGGATGGAAGTCCGCGAGGTTCTTCTGCAGGCTGGCGGCGATGTCGCTGGTGTTGATGGTGAGTTCGGCCATTGGTCTTCGACTTCTCCTTGACGAGGCAGCCGGTCGGGAGGGCAGGCGCCCGGACCGCTGCCGCTGGACGGCGGACTTCTTTAGATGGTCTCTCGCAGCTGGCTCAAGCGATGGCGCACCGAACCGTCGATGACCGTGTCACCGATCTGGGTCACGATCCCTCCGAGGACCGACGGGTCGACGATGACCTTGACCTCGACGGCTCCACCGATGGCGCTGCTCAGCGCCTCAGCCAAACGGGACCGCTGGTCCTCGGTGAGCTCGATAGCCGAGCGCACCTCGGCGACGGATCGCTGGCCTTGGCGGGCGGTCAGCTCCACGAAGCGATCGATGATGGCCGGCAGATCTCGTGCCCGGCCGACGCCGACCACCATGGAGACGAGAGCGGTCGTCACATCGGTCGCCTTGCCGGCAAGCAGATCCTCGACGATCTGCTGGCGGCGCGCCGCGGGCAGGTGGGGGTCACTCAGCTTGTCGCGCAGCTCGTCGGAACCCTCGAGCACCCGGGCGAAGCGGAACAGCTCGTCGGCGACTTCGCTGAGGTGATGCTCGTTGGTGGCAACGGACAGCAACGCCTCGGCGTAGCCCGTGATGCGCTGTTCGGTTCTGCTCTGTTCGGCCACGAGCCGATCTCCTTCGATGTCTCGTCCGCCGGGGCCGGCGGACGGGTCAGTTGGTCGATCCGACCTGGGTGATGTAGTTCTCGATCAGCTGCACCTGCGTCTGGCGGTCGAGGTTCTTTTGCACCACGACCTCCGCGGCGCCGATGGCCAGCGAGGCGACCTCGCCGGTGAGGTCGGCGAGGGCCTGGGCCTTCGACGCTTCGACATCAGCCGCCGCCCGCGACCGCATCTCGGCGATCTCGGCCTCGGCCCGACGGCTCAGTTCGGCCTTGAGGCCGTCGGCGGTGGCCCGGGCGTCTTCGATGATGCGGGTGGCTTCACCCTTGGATTCAGCCACCTGGCGTTGGTAGGTCGCCAAGAGCGCCTCGGCCTCGGTCCGTGCTTCCTCGGCCCGCGACAGATCGGCGCGGATGCGCTCGGAACGGCCGTCCATGCCCTTCTTCACCCCAGGGAGGGCGAACTTCCACATGGCGACCAGCAGGATGGCAAAGGCCAGCCCGCCGTAGAACAGGTCGGTGGCGTCGGGGACGATGGGACTGGTGGCCTTCACGCATTCACCGGCATCGGTGCCCGCGGCGACGGCGTCCTGCACACATTTGGCAATCTCGGTCTGCTTGACCTCGTTGGTCGCGGCCGAAGCCGACGAGGCCGTCCCGAACAGGACAGTCAGCACCAGCACGGCCGAGACAAGGGCTGCTCTCTTACGCATACGAGCGCCTAACCCTTGAGCAGGAACGCGAGGACGAAGCCGAACAGGGCGAGCGCCTCGGTGAACGCGATACCAAGGAACATGGTGGTCCGGACGGGGCCGGATGCCTCGGGCTGGCGGGCCATCGCGGTGATGGCGTTGCCGACCACGATGCCGATGCCGATACCCGGGCCGATGGCGGCGCCGCCGTAGACGATGCCGGCGCCGACGGTCTTGAGACCGCTCGCCAGTTCACCTGCCTGTTGCTCAGCGAGTAGTTGCAGCAATGGATTCTCCTTCTAGGTTTCGGGCGGGGTTGCGGGGCTTGATCCGGGCGCTGAGCGAAATCAGTGCTCGGGGTGCATCGCGAGGCCGATGTACACGGCAGCGAGGATGGTGAAGATGAAGGCTTGGAGGGCGGCGACGAGCACCTCGAAGCCGGTCAGGGCGATGAGTAGGGCGAAGGGGAGGACGCCGAACGGCCGGAGGTAGATGGCGTCGGCGGTGAACATGGCGGCCGAGAGGACGGCGAACGTGGCCAGCAGAAGGTGGCCGGCCAGCATGTTGGCGAAGAGCCGGACGGCCAGCGAGAGCGGACGCACGAACAGCGTCGAGATGATCTCGATGGGCGTGATGAGGCAGTACAACGGGATCTTGCCGAGCAACGACATGTCCCCAAGCGGCGGGAAGGCCATCGTCTTGAGGTAGCCGAAGAAGCCCTGGGTCTTGATGCCGACCGTGTTGAACAGCACCCACACGAGGATGGCGAGCTCGGCCGGAATGGCGATGTGGGCGGTGACCGGCATCTGGAAGACCGGAATGACCTCCCACAGGTTCAAAACCAGGATGAAGCTGAACAGGGTGAGCATGAACGGGGTCCAGCTGAGACCCTCGGGCCCCATGCTCTCCAAGATGATGCCCTCCTGGACGAAATCGACCGTCGACTCAGCGAGGTTCTGGACGCCGGTGGGCACCAGGTTCTTCTTGCGGCCAGCGATGACGAAGAAGGCGATCACGATGATCACCGACAGGACGATCTGGATGGTGACGCGGGTGACGGCGAACGGGCCGCTACCGAACAGCACCTTCCATTGGACCAGTTGGCTTACGGCCGGGAACTCGAGGCCGAGGGTCATCTGTCAGGCTCCTTTGCGCGGCTTGAGGCCGGGGTAGGCCAGCGAGAGGGACACGTACCGGGTCTCCCACATGAGCAGGCCCAGGTGGGTGACGAGGATGGTGAGCAACAGTGGGGCCATGGACGCCCACCAGGTGCCCTTCACCAGCACGACGGCACCGACGATCAGTGCCATACGCACGATGAAGCCCCCGAGGGTGGCCGCCATGAGCATGGTCGGAGAAACACGGCCCGCCCAGGTCAACAAGAGGGCGGTGAGCAGGAAGTTCATCAACACGAGCCCGATGCCGAAGGCGCTGGAAAGGGCACCGTTGATGCCCCACACCAACCCGCACCCGAGCACGAGCACCGGGGCGACGGGAATCGCCCGGCGCACCATGTCGGTGACGATCTCGAGCTCGGGCGAACCCTCGACGTAGCTCATGGGCTGGTCAATCATCGGAAGCGGTCCCCGTTGCCTCGACCGGTGAGCCGTGTCTTGCCCAAGGGGCCGAGGCGTCATGGGCCGCCATCTGGGAGGAGTAGCGCATGACGAGCTTCCACATCTCGTAACCGAAGACGAAGAGCCCGAAGGTGAGGGCGAAGACGAGGTGGAGGCCGAGCCAGCGGTCGAGCAGGAAGCCGAAGAAGGCGAAGATCATAGGCGTCACGACCATCTCGAAGGCGGCGGCGAGCCCCTCACCAAAACCGTTGTTCACGTCGCGCACTGCACGAAGGTCCACGTCGACCTCCTCTCGGCCTTGTCCAACCCGGTACGGACGACCCGAGAATTCGGGGTGCGGGCCGCCCCGGAAGGGAGCTTGTGAATTGGTACACAATCTATGATATCGGCTCGCGCGGGCGCAAATCCGAGCCCCTGCCCCAATCGCGCCGAACGTGGAACTTCCGGCACAGGCGATGGCGAAGCGAGAGCAACCTAGGCGTGAGATCCCGGAGGCGCAAACCCTCGGCCGGTCGTCAGGTCACGGGAATGGCGTCGGCTCTTCCACGCTCGCCACGGCATCGGCGGCATCATCGCGGGCGCGCGCCGCTGCCTCCCCGTCGGCTCGACGAGCCTGGCGAACGCCGGGATGGAGCAAGGTGTAGAGGGCCAACCCAAGCGCCGCGATCCCAAAGGGCACAATGGCATCACCCTGGTGGGTATAGGTCGGGAAGAGGACGAAGCCGGACAGCAAGGCTGTCCACGCCCAGAGGATGAACACGCTGCGCCGATGGCCGTGCCCCAACCGCATGAGCCGGTGATGGAGATGGTCCTTGTCGGCCGTCGCCAACCCCGAACGGGTCCGGGCTCGACGCACGATGGCCCACGCCGTGTCGATGATGGGGACTCCGAGGATCACCAGGGGGATGAACACGGGGGCGAAGAAGAAGAACGTCTGACCGCTGAACGGCTGGTCGGTGCGGCCCCCGACGACCATGGTCGACGCCGCCATCAACAGGCCCAACAACAAGGCTCCACCGTCGCCCATGAAGATCTTGGCCGGGTGCACGTTCCAGGGAAGGAACCCGAGGCACATACCCAGCACGATCACGGCGATGAGCGGGCCGATGTTGCCCTCCGCCAGCAGGCCCTCGTGACCCAGTTGCTGGGCGTAGAGGAAGAACGTTCCCGCCGCGATGGCCACGATGCCCGCCGCCAAGCCATCGAGACCGTCGATCAGGTTGATGGCATTGGTCATACCCAGCACCCACAGCACGCTGAGCAGATAGGACCAGTTCGGGTCGAGGATGAAGGTCGACACGAACGGGATGCGCAGGGTGAGGATGCTGATGCCCGAGAGCACCAGCACGCTGGCCGACACGACGATGCCCGAGACCTTGGCCGGGGCCGACACCTCGCGCAGGTCATCGATGACGCCGACCGCCAGGATGAGCACCGCGGCGATCACGAGGCCCAGCGGCTCCGTGTTGCCCTCGAAGATGGTGTCGAAGGCCCGCATGCGCCACGCCACGACCATGCCGACGCAAAAGCCAGCCAACATGGCGATGCCACCCAAGGTGGGGGTGGGGCGGGCGTGGACGCGACGCTCATCAGGACGAACCACCGCTCCCATGCGCACGGCCAGACTGCGGACCAACGGGACGCCGAGCAGGGTCGTGACGGCCACTGCCGCCAAGACGATCCCGTACGCGCCCAGTGCCGGCATTACTCTCTTGGCCCGCCTCCGGCAGGCCCCCTTCGGGATCCGGGCGTCATCAGTGCCGCTGCTCCGGCTGGCGCCTGCGCAGCCTTCATGTGTACGGGGTGAACTTGGAGCAGAGGGTGACGACGTCTTCGCGGACGGCGGCCAGCTCGTGGTCGTCGGTGCGAGACCGCAGGGCCCGGGCGATGAGGGTGGCGATGGTCGCCATCTCGGCGCCCGTCATGCCTTGGGTGGTCACCGCCGGGGTGCCGATACGCAGGCCCGATGTCACGAACGGACTGCGGGGATCATCGGGGATGGTGTTGCGGTTCAACGTGATCCCGGCCCGGTCGAGCACGGTCTGGGCCTCCTTGCCCGTCAATTCCTCATCGAATGAACGGAGGTCAACCAACATGAGATGGTTGTCCGTTCCGCCCGATACCAGCCGGAAACCCTCGCCGGCGAGCGCGCGCGCCAAGGCATCGGCGTTGGTCACGATTTGGCGGGCGTAGTCGGCGAACGACGGATCGGCCGCCTCGCGAAAGGCCACCGCCTTGGCCGCGATGACGTGCTCCAACGGACCGCCCTGCAGCCCCGGGAATATGGCCTTGTCGATGGCCGGACCGAACTCCGCCTTGCTCAGCACACATCCGCCCCGCGGTCCCCGCAGCGTCTTGTGGGTGGTGAACGTGACGACGTCCGCGTAAGGCACCGGATTGGGATGCACGCCCCCGGCGATGAGTCCGGCGATGTGGGCCGCGTCGAACATCAGCAGTGCTCCCGACTCATCGGCGATCGAGCGCAGGGCCTCCGGATCGATGATTCGGGAGTAGGCCGTGGCCCCGGCCACGATCATCTTGGGCCGCTCGGCCAGGGCGAGGTCGCGGATCTGGTCGTAGTCCAGGCGTTCGTCACTCGGCGTCACGCCGTAGGCCACGAAGTTGTAGAGCCGTCCGCTGATGTTGGCGGGAGAACCGTGGGTGAGGTGGCCACCGTGATCGAGGCTCATGCCCATGACCTTGTCGCCCGGCTCGAGCAGGGCCAGGTAGACGGCCACGTTGGCGTTGGCGCCCGAGTGCGGTTGGACGTTCGCCCACTCCGCCCCGAAGAGGGCCTTCACCCGCTCGCGGGCCAGGTCCTCGACCTTGTCGATGTGGACGTTGCCGCCGTAGTAACGCTTGCCCGGGTAGCCCTCGGAATACTTGTTGGTCAGCACCGAGCCGGTGGCCTCCATGACCGCCGGTGAGGTGAAGTTCTCCGAGGCGATGAGCTGGAGCGTGGTGTTTTGCCGTTCGCTCTCGGCGTCGATGAGGTCGAACAACTCCGTATCTCGCTGGTGGGGCCAGGGCATGGGGAAACGCTCCTCGAAGGCGACGGTCGGATCAGAGGTCAGGAGGTCGGGCAGACGGGCCGGGCACGGGTTCCGGCCTGGCGGGGACCGGCTCCCACAGTAGGTCGGCGAGGCGGGTGACGAGGACGGCCAATTCCGCGGCCGTCTGTCCGTAGATCTGGGGACCACGGCCGATGGGATCGGCGATGTCATCGAGAGGGCCGCGACCCTGATGGTCGCTCGGGGAGCGACCGGTGTGCATCCGACCCAGCCAGGCATCGATGGCGTCGCCCCCCGCCCTCGGACCGACCTCGTCGCCCCGCCGAACGAACTCACGCAAGGTGAACGTCCGGCCGTAGCGGTCGGGACGCCGAATCACGACCTCACGCAGGTGCTCACGGGCCATGGTGATGATCAGGTCCGGCGGGCCCAGCATCTCGGGCGAGATCATCCGACTGCGATGTCCGCTCAGGTCGAGCCCCCGCGCCGCCATGGTCTCCACCGCGGTCGCCGTCGCCGGCTCGCCCGCGAACAACAACCCAGCCGAGGACACGTCCGCGGCGATGGCCCGAGCATTGAGCGTCTGGCGCAACAGGACCTCAGCCATCGGAGATCGGCAGGTGTTGCCCGTACAGACGATGAGGATCTCGATGGGTCGAGTGTAATGAGCGACCCGTCGGCCGCTAGGGTCGGCGGCGCTGGTCGTGTGACCTAACGACCGTCCGAACCACGACCAACCCAACCTCGCGCGGGGCCGACCCCGCCACTCCTGGGAGCGCCCATGGCCGCCGGCCTCGATCCACGCACGCCTGTCCTCATCGGCGCCGGGCAACTCGCTCATCGCGTCGACCGGGGCGCGGAAACCCTCGAGCCCGTCGACCTCATGGCGGAGGCCCTTCGTCGAGCCGAGACCGACGCCGGCCTCTCCGGTGTGCTCGCCCGGGCGGACTCGGTGCGGGTGGTGTGCCAACTGTCGTGGCGCTACGGCGACCCCGGCGTCCTCGTCGGCGAGCGAGTGGGAGCGGCCCCGCGCCAGACCGTGTACACGGTGATGGGCGGCAACTACGTGCAATCAGTGGTGAACCTGACCGCGGCCGACATCCAGGCCGGGCGAGCCGACATCGTGCTCGTCACCGGGGCCGAGGCGTGGCGGTCGCGGACCTCGTCGCGGGCGGCGGGCTCCGATCTGGGGTGGACTCGCCAGCCAGACGGGACCACGCCCACGTTGACCCTGGGGGACGACACCCCGCTGTCGGCCCCGGGTGAGATCAACCGGGGCGTGTTCATGCCCGTGCACGTCTATCCCATGTTGGAGATCGCCCTGCGGGCCAAGGCGGGGCGCAGCCCCGAGGAGCACCGCCACCGTGCCGCCGCGCTGTGGTCACGCTTCAGCGAGGTGGCGGCCGCCAATCCCCATGCCTGGATCCAACAGGCCTTCACCCCGGAGGAGATCGCCACCCCGACTCCGGACAACCGCATGATCGGGTACCCGTATACGAAGCGCATGAACTCCAACAACATGGTCGAGCAGGGCGCCGGGCTCATCGTCTGTTCTGTGGCCGCCGCCGAGTCTCTGGGCGTGGCCCGCGACCGTTGGCTGTTCCCCCAGAGCGGAGCCGACGCCCACGACCACTGGTTCCTCTCCAATCGAGCCGATCTCTGCTCGTCGCCCGCCATCCGCCTGGCGGGGGGTCGAGCCCTCGAACTGGCCGGGGTGGGCGTCGACGATCTGACCTACGTCGATCTCTACTCCTGCTTCCCATCCGCCGTGCAGATCGCTGCGGCCGAACTCGGGTTGGACATCGAGCGGCCGTTGACCGTCACCGGCGGCATGAGCTTCGCCGGCGGTCCGTGGAACAACTACCCCATGCACGCCATCGCCACCATGGCCCGACTACTGCGCGACGACCCCGGGACATTCGGCCTGTGCTCGGCCAACGGTGGCTACACCACCAAACACGCCCTCGCCATCTACTCCACCACACCCCCGACGGCGGGCTTCCGCCACGAGGACCTCCAGCCAGCGGTGGACGCCACCCCCAGCAGGGCCGCGGCCGATGACCACACGGGAGCCGCCACCGTGGAGAGCTACACGGTCATGCACGACCGGGCCGGCGAGCCCGAGACCGGGCTGTTCGCCCTGCTCACCCCCGACGGTGCCCGGTGCTGGGGATCAACGCCCGATCGCCCCACCATGGACGAGCTCATCGCCACCGAAGCGGTCGGCCGCCCCGCAGACATCGACGCCGAGGGCCACGTCCACCTCACCTAGGACCACATCCTCCAAAATCCTCCGAACCGGTTCGGGAATCAGTTCGGGAATCGGTTCGGGGGAATCGGATCAGGAATCGGTGCGCATCCGGGCGGCGAGCGTCTCCATCACGCGATCGTGGGCCTTGGGCATCTCCTCGAGCAGCTGCTTGAAGTGCTTGGTGTCGAACACGATCAGCTTCATTGGGGTGTCGGCCACGACGGTGGCGTTGCGGGGCTTGTGTTCGACGAGCGCCATCTCCCCCACCATCGAACCGGGGCCCGACGTCGCCACATGCTCACCGCTCACATACACGCTGGCCTCGCCATCGAGAATCACGTAGCACTCCTGACCGACCCGACCCTGGTCCACCAAGACGGCGCCCTTCTCGGCGTCGACGTCGTCGGCCAGTTCGGCCACCCGCTGCAACTCATCAGAGGAGAACCCGTCGAAGAAGGGCACTCCGGCCAGCTTCGCCGCCCCATCAACAGACTTCTTGCGATTCCCGAACATGGTGGATCCCCCTGGATCTCGTCACGACGGCGACGACGGCGCGTCGCGACGCGTGATCGTAGGCCAGCCCACCGACCGACGCGCGGCCGATACGGTGGGCCGGGAGCGGGAAACACACAGCACCGGACATCCGAATCCCAGGGGGAACGATGAAGGCAGCAGTCATGCGCCACGGCGAACTGGTCGTCGACGACATCAGCGAACCGCGGCCGGGGGCGGGCCAAATCCTGGTCAAGACCCTGGCCTGCGGGATCTGCGGGTCAGATCTCCATGCCCTGGCCCATGGCGACCTGATGGTGGAGATGGCCTCCGAAGCGCCGATGCTGCCCGACGAGGGCATGCCTACTCCTCACATCATGGACCTGACCCGCGATGTGGTGATGGGCCACGAGTTCGCGGCCGAGGTCGTCGAACTCGGGGACAACGTGGGCAACTCCGCGGTGGGAGATGTGGTGGTGTCCGTGCCGGTCGCGTTTGACACCGGCGGACTCCACGCGGTGGGTTACTCCAATGACTACCCCGGTGGCTACGGCGAGCTCATGGTGATCAACGACCTGCTCGCCCTCAAGGTCCCGAACGGGCTCTCGGCCCGCCGAGCCGCGCTGACCGAGCCCATGGCCGTCGGGCTGCATGCCGTGAACAAGTCCCACGTCACCCCCAGCCACTCCGCCGTGGTCCTGGGCGCCGGTCCCGTCGGGCTGGCCGTCATCGCCGCCCTCAAGGCCATGGGTGTGAACTCCATCACCGCCGCCGATTTCTCCCCCACCCGCCGGGCTCTGGCGGTGACCATGGGCGCCGATGAGGTGGTCGACCCTGCCGCCGAACACGCGCTCGATGCCTGGCGCCGACTGGGCGGCAAGGGCCCGCTCGTCATCTTCGAGGCGGTAGGGGTTCCCGGCATGATTGACGACGCCATCCGAACCGCTCCCCGTGGAAGCCAGATCTTGGTCGTGGGTGTGTGCATGCAGCCCGACTCGGTGCGTCCATTCGTCGCCATCAACAAGGAACTGAACATCCAGTTCGTACTCGGGTACGACCCGATGGAGTTCGCCGAGAGCCTTCGCCGCATCGCCGAGGGGGAACTCGACATCGACCCCTTGATCACCGGATCGGTGCCGATCGACGGGGTCCGCCAGGCTTTTGCCGACCTGGCGGACCCTGACGCCCACGCAAAGATCTTGGTCGAACCTGCGCCCTGACCCTCAAGATCAGGCCAACTCCGGCCGACGCGAGGACCAGACCGTCAACTTCGCCACCATCGCGGAGTTGCTACGGTCTTCTGACCACGTGCAGACGGTGGGAGTGACCGATGGCCAAATACCGATGCCCTCAATGCGGTGCCGGACATGCAGATCCACCGGCGACGTGTCGCCTCTGCGGGTACGTCATGGACGGAACCGTGGGCACGGTGACCCCCCAGAAGACGGCCTCGGCCATGAAACAGAAAAAGGGCATCGGCGGCATGGTCTTGGTCGGTCTCGGCGTCGTGATGGTGCTCGGCGTCCTGGCCGTCGTCTTCGGCTTCACCACCGGTGACCTCAGCTACGGCCGGCTGCGCAACAAGGTGGGCGAAGCCGTCCCCGCCCTCGCCTCCAACGACGACGGGTGGAACACCGTCACCGACACCGACGGCGGCTTCACCATCGCGATGCCCGGGGAGACAACGCCGATCTCCGTCGTGTACCCACCGGTGGAGAACGGCCGCATGGTCGGCTGGTCAGCCCACATCGGGTCGGACACCCTCCTGTCGGTGCAGTACGGCAAGATCATCACGGTGCCCGGCGAGAACGCCCAGGCCACCCTGAATCGCCTCGGTGACGCGTGGATCTACGGAACCGGGAAGGTTGACACCCGCAAGGAGACAACGTTCCAGGGCTACCCGGCGCTCGACTACAAGATCGGCAACGTCAAGGTATTGGGCAAGGACGCCACCCAACGCACGATCCTGTTCCTGAAGGGCGACACGCTCTACGTCCTGCAGTCGCAGTCGATCTACGCCGACAATCCGAGCTTCTCCCGCTTCGCCGACAGCATGCACTTCACGACCTGACCTGACCATCTACTCATCGATGCGAGCCACCACGGCCCGGGGGCGACCCGTCAGGTCGAGCTCCACGCGTACGTCAGTGAACCCGACGCTGCGGGCGGCGTCGGCCACCGCCTCGGCCTGGTCGGGGGCGAGCTCCACCACCACCACGCCCGGACGGCGGAGCCAGTGGGGGGCGTGGTCGACCACGATGCCGAGCGCTTCGAGGCCGGTGGGGCCTGAAATCAGCGCGCCCGCCGGCTCCCAGTCCGCCACCTCCCGGGGCAACGGGTCGCCCGGCGCCACATAGGGCGGGTTGGAGACGATGAGGTCCACCGAGCCGACCAGCTCAGGGGGCAGGGCCGCGAACCACGACCCCTCCGCCAGTCGGACCCGGGTTCCGGCCAGACCCAGCCCAGCGATGTTGGCGCTGGCCACGGCCAGCGCGTCGGCCGAGATGTCGGTGGCCCACACGGACGTGCCACTGCGTTCGGCGGCGATAGAGAGCCCGATAGCACCAGACCCCGTCCCCAAGTCCACCGCCAGCAACGGACTACCGGCCCGGCGCGAGGCCAGGAGGTCGAGTTCGGCCAAGGCGAGACCCACGACGTGCTCGGTCTCGGGACGAGGGATCAAGACCCGTCGATCGACCAGCAGATCGAGTGTTCGAAACCCCCACCGTCCGAGGACGTACTGCAGGGGTTCGCCGCCCACCCGCCGGGCCACCATGGCGTCGAACGCGGCCACCCCCCGCACGGTGGCGGGCTCGTCCCAACCCAGCAAGGCCTCGGCCCCTTCGAGACCCGACGCTTCCTGCGCGATCCATCGGGCGTCCACCGCGGGACGGTCCACCCCCGCCGCGGCCAGCCGCGCCGTCGCTTCGCCCTGCAGTTCCCGCCAGGACACCGTTGAGGTCACGTCAGGAGGTGACGTCGTCATCTTGCAACTGGCGGCTCCGCTCATCAGCCACCAAGGCATCGACGACATCATCGAGTTCGCCGGCAAGGATCTTGTCGAGTTTGTAGAGCGTGAGCCCGATGCGATGGTCGGTCACACGGTTCTCCTTGAAGTTGTACGTCCGGATCTTCTCGGAGCGTCCACCGCCGCCGACCTGTCCCTTCCGGGCGTCGGAGAGCTCGGCGGACTGGCGATCCTGCTCGAGCTTCAGCAGCCGGGATCGGAGGACCACGAGCGCCTTGGCCCGATTCTGGATCTGGCTCTTCTCGTCCTGCATGGCCACCACCGTCCCGGTGGGCTTGTGGGTGATGCGCACGGCCGAGTCGGTGGTGTTGACCGACTGTCCCCCCGGACCGGACGACCGGTAGACATCGATCTGCAGATCGTTGGGGTCGATGTCGATGTCCACCTCCTCAGCCTCGGGCAGCACGGTGACGGTGGCCGATGAGGTATGGATGCGCCCTTGCGATTCGGTGACCGGCACGCGCTGCACGCGATGAGGACCGCCCTCGTGTTTGAGCCGGGTCCACACGCCGTCACCCGACACCACACAGGTCACCTCGCTGAAGCCACCCATGTCCGAAGGGCTGGAGGCGAGTACCTCGAACTTCCAGCGCATCCGCGACGCGTACCCCTGGTACATCTCGAACAGGTCCCGGGCAAAGAGATTGGCTTCCTCGCCCCCCTCGGCACCACGGACCTCGAGGATCACGTTCTTGTCGTCGTTGGGGTCGGTGGGCAACAAGAGGAGCTTGATCTCAGCGTCGAGGCGATCGATGCGTCCCGAAGCCTCATCGATCTCGGAGCGCATCTCGTCGCGGTCCTCGGCCGACGCGTCGTTGTACATCTCCCGAGCAGTGGCCAGATCCTCGATGGCGCTGCGTAGCTGCCGGGCCCGGCTCACGATGGCCTCGAGCTCCTTGTAGCGCTTGGCCACCTCGCCGTAGCGCCCCTGGTCGGCCAAGAGGGAAGGGTCGGCCAGGCGCGCCTCGACGTCGAGGAACTCCCGCTCCAGATCGTCGAGGCGATGATGCACGAGGTCAGGGTACTGGTGACCCAGCTCGGCGAGGATGGAGCGATGACCACCACCTACATCGCGTTGCTCCGCGGGATCAACGTCGGAGGGAACCACAAGCTCCCCATGACGGATCTCCGCACCATGGTCGCCGAGGTCGGGGCCCGAAGCGTCCGCACCTATATCCAGAGCGGCAATGTCGTGTTCGACCACGACAGCGACACCCCGGCCTCGCTGGAGGCGGAACTGGCGCGGTCCATCACGGCATCGGCGGGTTTCGCTGTTCCGGTCACCCTGCGAACGGCAGAGGAGCTCTCCACGATTTTGGCGGGCGCTCCGTTCCCGACGTCCGAGCCGACGCAGTTGCACGTGAGCTTCCTCGACCAGCCTCCCCCGACGGGAGCGTTCGCCACCGTGGACCGCGCCGCCTTCGCTCCGGAGGACTTCGCGTTGTCGGGCCGCGACCTGTACCTCTATCTCCCTGGCGGCATGGCCCGCACGAAGCTGCCGCGGGCCCTCGGCCTCTACACCACATTGGCGGCCACCACCCGGAACTGGCGCACCGTGATGAGCCTGCGGGACCTAGCCATCGAATCCTGAGCGCCAGCCCAGGGCCGTGCGGACGAGCGTCAGCTTGTCGATCAGACCTGCCAATTCCCGCTCAGGGCGACGACCTGGGCCGGCTGCACCAGGGCCTCAGCCATCGAGCGGGTCACCGCGTGAGCGTCGCGCTCGGGCAGCGCCACCACCAGATGGGCCTCGGGGGCCCAGGCCAGGCGAGTGTCCGCCGCGGTGGGCACCAAGTCCAGGTCGATACCGGTGGAACACACCACGACCAGCCGCCGACCGTCGGGTAGATGGCCGAGCGCGGCGGCGGGAGCCCCCTCCTTCACGTTGCCACGCCGCACTGGCGTCTCGACGGCCCACAACTCCGACGCGCCGACCAGGGCGGGCTCGGCCAGGATGCGGTCACGGAGCCAACGCTCCGACGCCAGCCGATTGAGGGGATGGCTAGGAGCCCCGGGTTGGCGATGCGCGGCCACCGTTGCCACGACCTTGGCCACCGCCTCGGCCGGCGCCAGGTCGCCGTACAACATGGCGAACGCCTCGCGATCGTGGCGCCCGACACCGACCTCCAGATGGGCGCCGCGCTCGTCCACCACCACGCGGGCCACCTCCAGGCCTCGGACTTCTCCGTAGATGTCTCCGTGCTCGACCACCACATCGACCCCCTGGGCCCGCAGCGGCTCGGCGGCACGCTCGGCGGCATCGGAAGGAGCGATCACCACGGGAAACGGGGCCGGCTCAGCAGCGACGAGAGCGCGCCCCTCGACTTGCCAAACCGTGGGCGGTTGGCGAAAGGCGCGGGCGCGACGGGCGAGCATCCCTGCCGCCGAATCCACCACCACGTTCAGGTCATCGACGCCATGGCGATGACTCCACGCCAGCGAGGCGCCCAGGGCCCGTTCGGGGCGTTCATCCACCAGCACCCAGGCCGTATCACCCCTCCGCCGCGTCACGCCGCCGGCGAAAACCGAGGTCGAGTCCTCCACGCCTTCGCCGGGCCGACCCCAGCGCTCGGCCACCAGCGCGCCCAATTTGGCGCCGAGCACGGCACCGCGACGCTCCGCATCGATGGTCATGACGGTGAGCCCCGGCCAACAACAACCAGCCGAGGTGAAGCCTCAGGCCTCGGGCGTGCCGGCCTTGACCTTGCGCTTGCCGTAACGACGCTCGAAGCGATCGATGCGACCACCCACGTCGACCAGCTTCTGCTTGCCCGTATAGAAGGGATGGCACTCGTTGCACAGTTCAGAGTGCAACTCGGGGCTCGTCGAGCGCGTGGTGAACGTGTTCCCGCACGAGCACTTCACCGTGGCGGTCACGTAGTTGGGGTGAATATCAGCCTTCATCGGACACTCCAGAGAACTTGTGGGCAGACCATTGTGCCTGCTTTTGTCACCGTTTCACAACGTGACCGAAGGCCTCAGGCCCCGACACTCGGGGCCTTGGCCACCTCGGAGAGAAACTCATCGTTGCTCTTGAAGGTGACCAGACGGTCGATGAGCATCTCGAGTCCGGCGCCGTTGCCGCCCTCGCCCAGGCCGGAGAGAACCCGGCGGAGCTTCCACACCATCTGAAGCTGCTTCGGCTCGAAGAGCAACTCCTCGTGACGGGTGGAGGACGCCTCGACGTCGATGGCCGGGTAGATCCGGCGCTCGGAAAGCTTGCGATCCAACCGGAGCTCCATGTTGCCGGTGCCCTTGAACTCCTCGAAGATCACTTCGTCCATGCGGGAACCGGTCTCGACGAGCGCCGTGGCCAGGATGGTGAGTGAGCCACCCTCCTCGATGTTGCGGGCCGCGCCGAAGAACTTCTTGGGGGGATAGAGGGCGCCGGTGTCGATGCCACCGGACATAATGCGACCCGTGGCCGGGGCGGCGAGGTTGTAGGCCCGCGCCAGGCGGGTGATGCCATCGAGGATGATGACGACGTCCTTGCCCTCCTCGACCATGCGCTTGGCCCGCTCGATGACCAACTCGGCCACCATCGTGTGCTCCTCGGCGGGTCGGTCGAACGTGGAAGCCGCCACCTCGCCCGAGACCCATCGCTTCATGTCGGTGACCTCCTCGGGCCGCTCGTCGACGAGCAGGACGATGAGGTGAACCTCCGGGTTGTTGGTCTCGATCGACTTGGCGATCTGCTTCATCACCGTCGTCTTTCCCGCCTTGGGCGGAGACACGATCAGCCCCCGCTGGCCCTTGCCGATGGGTGACACGAGATCCACGATCCGCGCCGTCATGTTGGTGGGGTCGTTGGCCACCTCGAGGTGCAGACGCTCGTCGGGGAACAGCGGCGTGAGATCCTCGAAACGGGGACGCTCCTTGGCCTGGTCGGGATCGACTCCGTTCACCGTGTCGATGCGGAGCAGGGCCGGGTTCTTCTCGTTTCGTCCCGCGGGGCGGGCGGCCCCGGTGAGGCGGTCGCCTTTGCGCAGCGCGAATTGACGGGCTTGCTTGACCGAGATGTAGACGTCGTCCTTGCTCGGCAGGTAGCCCTTGAGGCGGAGGAAACCGTAGCCCTCGTCGCGTAGATCCAGGAGGCCGTCGACCTCGACCGGCTCACCCTGGAACGGCTGCTCCTGTTCGGGGCGGTCCCCGCGCTCACGGTCACGGCCGCGGCGGCGGCGACGGCGGTTGCCCGACTCGCCGTCGAGCGTCGGGTCAGCCCCCGGAATCGCTTCGTCGACCTGGCCTTGGTCCTGACCCTGGGCGTTGCGCGTTGCCCCTTGGGCTCCCCCCTGGTTCTGGGAGGACCGTTGGTTCGAACGGTTGCGGTCCCGATCGCGGGGCTGACGATCGCCGGATTCACCGTCACGACCAGCGCGCGCCGTCGGGCCGGAGCGGGAGTTCTCGCGCTCGTGGCCGGGTCCGTCGCCCCGGTCCGATGTCGGCGTGGTCGTCGCCTCGTTCTCGGTCGGCTCGCTGGGGTTGCTCTGCTCGACCGGCTCGACCGGCTCTACCGAACGGGCGCGAGTGCGGCGGGCGCGTGGCGCGGCCGCGGCGTCAGGGGCCTCGGCGCCGTCGTGGTCTTCGGTCCGATCGGCGTCGGTGGGCACCGCCTTGTCGGACGCGGACGGCACCACCCCGGCCAGTTCGAGGATGAGGTCGACGATGTCGGCCTTCTTCGCTCGCGATCCGGGCTTTCCACCCAGGGCCGTGGCGATCGTGTGCAGCTCATCGCGGTCCTTGCGCTCGAGCGCCGAGCGTTCAAGTTCCTGTGTATCCGCGCTCACGGCTACCTCGCTTGTCTGTGGTTGGAGGGGGTGTCGCCAGGTGCCGATCGGCTTGCACAGGGACAGGTACGAAAAGAAATGGGGAGGACCGCCGGAGCGATGGCCACCGGCACCTTGCGGTTCCGGCTGGACCCAGGTGTGAACCACCTGCGTTGCGAACGCCCTGCTATCGGATCACGAATATTCGGTGATCGGAGAGGCGGGATCGTCGTGATTGCAGAGCCGAACTGGCCGTGGGCAACCCCCGAACGACGACACGGCGAGCGTACCGGCCGCGAACCGGGCGCGCCAACCGAAGCCCTGATGCGGCGGCCCGGTCGCCTCGAAGGGGCAGGTCAGAAAGCTTTTGGCGTGCTCGTCATCCGGATCGACTCGGACTCCGTACTCCCGGGTGACATTAATTAGTGGTAAACCTCGACAGGAGATGCACTCATGAAGACCAAGAGAACGATCCTCGGACTGGTGGCCGGTGCCGGCCTGCTTCTGGCCCTGCTTCCAACGCTCAACTCCACCTCCGGCGCCGCCGGTGAGCAGGCCACCGTGTACGTCGTGCACGGCATCCCCAGCGTTGGCAACGTCGACGTGTGTGTGGGCGGCTCGACGGCCCTACTCAGCGCGGTTCCCTTCAAGGGCGTGGCCAAGGTGATGGTCGACGCCGGCACGTACGACCTGACGGTGAAGGTGGCCAACGCCACGCCGTGCACCGGCGCCACGGCCATCACCCTCAACGGCGCCACGATCCCGGCCGGAGCCAACATCTCGGTCGTCGCCAACATCGCCGGAGGCACTCCAAATCTGGCCGTCTACGCCAACGACGTGACTCCGGTCGCCGCCGGCAGCGGACGAGTGGCCGTGTACCACGCCGCCAATGCCCCCACCGTGGACATCTTGGTCAACGGCGGGCCCGGCCTCTCCGGGCTGGCCCAGAAGCAGGTGCTCAGTGCTGATCTGCCCACCGCCGCCTACGACTTCAAGGTCACCCCGGCCGGCACCCCCGGCACCGTCGTCGCCGATCTTCCGGGCGTCACCGTGCCCGCCGGCCAACTCCTCCAGGTGTTCGCCGTGGGGGCGGTGCCCGATGACGGTGGCCAGAACCCCTTCCAGGTGATTACGAACGCCGTCGCCCTGTCGACGACGGCCGCCCCGACCACCACCACCACGATGCCGATGGCAACGCCCGCTCCGGTTGCCGCGACGTCACCACGCGTGACCGGCTGATCTCTCTCCCTCCGCCCGGTCACGCCCGAGGGTCCCCGCTTCGGCGGGGGCCCTCGCCCGTCGAGATCAGCGTCCGACGAGGCGTTCCATGAGCTGGTGGCCGGGGACCACCGGAGCCGACGCCACTGCCGCCTCGGTGTAGACCCCACCCGGTCCGGCCACCTTGGAATCGACGAGGAGGTACGGCACGGGATCCGCGGTGTGGGTCTTGAGGCGAAGCGGCGTGGCGTGATCCGGCAGCAGAAGCAAACGCCACGGGCCCAGACGATCCAGCGCCGGCACCAGGCCAGCAAGAATGTGACGGTCCCAGTTCTCGAGGGCCCGGACTTTCTCGGCGACATCGCCGGCATGGCCGGCTTCGTCGGTGGCCTCGACGTGGATGATGAACAGATCGGCGCCGTCGGCCAGCGCGTCCAGGGCACAGTCGAGCTGAGCGGCGTAGTCGGTGTCGTATCCCGGGGTCACGCCCTCGACATCGACGACTTCGATATCGGTGAGCACCCCGAGGCCACGGATGAGATCCACGGCGCTGCTCAGGGCGGCATCGAGGCCGTAGAGCGACGTGAAGGTGGGCATGTCCGGTTGGTGGCCTTGGCCCCACAACCAGATCTGGTTGGCATCGAGCCCGAGTCCGTCGATGACGTCGGCCGAGGCTTCCATCAACCGGCGGAGGCCGGGCGCGGCCGGACCCTCGGGGAGGATGACCGCCTTGTCGGACAGGTCGTGGGGAGGGACGCACGCCGCATCGAGCCAGTCGGCGGGCGCCACCATGATGTGGCGGTACTCGACACCGGGATGGAACTCGATCCCGTCACCACCCAGTTCCTCCTGCAACGCCTCGATCGCCTTCGTGGCGTCCTCCGTCGATGGATGGCCCCCCGAGAAGTCGGTCATGACACCGTCGGTCACGGTGACCAGGTTGCATCGATAGGCGATCTGATCGGGACGCAAGCGCAGCCCCAGGGCGGCGGCCTCGATAGGCGCCCGACCCGTGTGGAACCGAGCGGGGTCGTAGCCGAAGATGGCCATGTTGCCCACGTCGCTACCGGGAGCCATGCCTTCGGGAATCACCGCGGCGCGCCCGACCTCGCCGCGTGCCGCCAACGCCTTCAGATTCGGAAGGTGAGCGACCTCGAGCGGCGTGCGCCCATCCAACTCCGCGACCGGCTCATCCGCGCAGCCATCAGGCACACACACGACGTACTTCATCGCGGCATCATGCCAGGAAAAGGCCGGGGGCGTTTTAGGACAGGTACGACTCGATCGTGGCGCGGATCATCGAGTAGTCGAGCGGGACCTCGACGAAGTGCTCGGGGCGTTCGAACAGGTCGGCCAGCCGATCAGGAAGGGCCGGGCGTACCCCCGTCGCCGCTTCGACGGCATCGGGGAATTTGGCCGGATGGGCCGTGGCCAGCGCGACCATGGGCACGCTCGGATCGAGGCGGCAGGCGGCGGCCGCGCCCAGGCCGACGGCCGTGTGCGGGTCGATCAGGAGCCCATCGCGCCTGTACACCTCGGCGATGATGGCCGACGTGGCCGCGTCGTCGATCCGAGCCCCCGACCAATGCTCGGCGAGTAGGCCCATCCGGTCGGCTTCGACGTCGAAGCGGCCCTCTCGCCGGAAGGCCAGCATGGTCTCGGCCACGGCGGCGCCGTCCCGCCCGTACAGCTCGAACAGGAGCCGTTCGAAGTTGCTCGACACCTGGATGTCCATGCTCGGGCTGAGCGTGGGCTCGACGCCCTGCATCTCCATCACCGCCGAGTCGAGGAATCGGGTGAGGATGTCGTTGGCGTTGCTCCCGACCACAAACTGCGCCACCGGCAGCCCCATCCGTTGGGCACCGTAGCCCGCGAACACATTGCCGAAGTTGCCGGTCGGGACCGCGAACGACACTGGAGCCTCACCCCCGGTGAGACGAGCGACCGAGGTGACGTAGTACACGATCTGCGCCATCACGCGGGCCCAGTTGATCGAGTTGACCGCGGAGAGGTTGACCCGATCGCGGAAGGGCTCGTCGGCGAAGAGCTGCTTCACCAGGTCCTGGCAATCGTCGAAGGTGCCGGCCACGGCCAGGTTGTGCACATTGGGGGCGTCGACCGTCGTCATCTGTCGGCGCTGCACATCGGAGACTCGCCCGCTCGGGTGCAAGATGACCATCTCGATGCCGGGTCGGTCGCGACAGGCCTCGATGGCCGCCGATCCCGTGTCCCCCGAGGTCGCACCCACAATGGTGACGCGCTCGCCGCGACGGTCCAGCTCGTAGGCGAAGAGCCGACCCACGAGCTGGAGGGCGATGTCCTTGAAGGCCAACGTCGGGCCATGGAAGAGCTCGGCCACGACCATCCCGTCACCCAACGTCCGCAGCGGAACCACATCAGGGTCGTCGAACGTGGCATAGGCGTCGGCCACCATCTCGACGAACGAATCGTGGTCGACGCTGCCCTCGACGAACGGCCACATGACCTCCACCGCGGTATCGGCATAGCTCGCCGTCGCGGCTCGCGACAGGGCATCGGGAGCGAGTGAAGGCCACGACTCGGGCAGGTAGAGGCCACCATCGCGGGCCAACCCCGCCAACAAGACGTCGCCGAAGTCGAGCACGGGGGCCGTGCCGCGGCTACTGACGTACTTCATGATCGTCCGCCCGCCTCAGATGTCGTCGGTCTCGTCCACCAGCACCCGGATCACGCTACCCACCTGATGGACGGCGTCCAGCTCGCGAAGGTCGCGCAGCGTGGCCTGCACATCTCGCTCCAAGGCTTGGTGAGTGATGAACACCAGATCCGCGCCGTCGTCATGGGGTAGGCCCTGGTTCATGGCGCTGATGGAGACGCCGTGGGCCCCGAAGATGCCGGCGACGGCGCTGAGCACCCCGGGCTCGTCCACCACGCTCAGATGCAGGTAGTACTCCGACTCGAGTTCATCGATGGGACGAACCCGTACCTCGCCGAGGGCGCCCACACTGGCGCTCGACCCCTTGCGCAGGTTGAGACCCGCGTCGATCAGATCTCCGAGCACGGCGCTGGCGGTGGGGTTGCCTCCCGCACCACGGCCGTAGAACATCAGCTCGCCGACGGCGGAACCCTGCACGAAGACGGCGTTGAAGCTGCCCCGCACCGAAGCCAACGGGTGGGTGAGCGGCAACATCACGGGGTGCACCCGAACGGCGAGCTCGAGGGGGCCATCGACCGAGAGCTTCTCGGCGATCGCCACCAGCTTGACCACGAACCCGTTGCGGGCGGCGAAGCCGATGTCGTCGGCGGTGATGGCCGAGATGCCCTCGTGGTAGACGTCGCCGGCCACCACCCGGGCCCCGAAGGCGATGCTGGCCAGGATGGCGATCTTGGCACCGGCGTCGTAGCCCTCGACATCAGCGGTGGGGTCGGCTTCGGCGTAGCCCAACTCCTGCGCTTCGGCCAGGGCATCGCTATAGCTGGCTCCGGATTCGGTCATCCGGGTGAGGATGTAGTTGGTCGTGCCGTTCACGATGCCCATCACCCGGTCGATCGGTTCCCCGAGCAGGGACTCCCGCAGCGGGCGCACCAGCGGGATGCCTCCACCGACGGCTGCCTCGAACAGAACGTCCACCCCAGACGCCTCCGCCGTGGCGAAGATCTCGCCGCCGACATTGGCCAACAACTCCTTGTTGGCGGTGATGACGGGCTTGCCCGATTTGAGGGCATCGAGGATCAGCTGTCGGGCGGGCTCGATCCCGCCGATGACTTCGATCACGATGTCGATGTCCGGGTCGGTCACGACGGAGGCGGCATCGTTGGTAAACCGGTCGAGGGGCACGTCGACACCGCGATCCTTGGAAGCGTTCCGCACCGCCACCCGGGCGATCTCGATGCGAAGCCCGGTGCGCGCCTCGATGCCGTCGGATTGTTCGTGCACCAATTGGATCAGCGCGCTGCCGACGGTTCCGCACCCGAGCAGGCCAACACGTACCGATGAGCCGTTCACGCACCCACGCTAGTGGCCTGGGGGGTACTGCCTGGTACGAAATTCGGGTCGGTTGAAACGATTAATTCCTAGCATCTTTCCGTACTTTTCCATATGTTTGATCCATGCGTTTGATTCTCGACTACGTGCTGGACGATGTAATGGCCGAAGGCGTGGACACCGTCACCTACCGCGCCCGCCGGCTGCCCGGGGGCCAGCCCGTGGCCATCAAGGTGGCCGCTGATCGCCATCACGGTGACGCGCTCCGCCAGGTCGAGACGCAACTCCGTGAGGAGGCGAAGCACCCGCGGTTAGACGGTGATCCCGAACTCGGCCCGCTCGTGGAGTTCATCGACGACAGCGGAGCTGACGGCGGCCCGGTAGCGCTCGTCTACGACCTCGCGGCGGTGGCCCTCCCCCGCCGCCTTCCCGCCAGTGCCGGTCCAGCCCCAGGACCAGCGGCACCGCGGCGAGTGCTGCCCCGCCCCCCGGTTGACCGCCCTTCCCACCGTCCACTGGTGGTCGGCGCGCTGGGCGTGGTGGGGTTGGGTCTCCTGGGCGGGATCGTGGGCCGGTGGCTGACGAGCGCACCGCCTCGCCGGCCCAGCGCGGCGCCAACGACGGTGGCCGCCTCCCCCGACGACACGCTGGCGCCGACCAAAGCACCCTGTCCGGGTTCGGTGCCCGCTGTCCCGGCGGGAGCAGTGGCGGTGGTCGGCGACCTGGGCGGCGCGGGCTGCACCAGTGCCGTCGTCTGGTGGCCAGATCGCGGTGAGGCCGAGCGTCCCGAACCCAGTGGGTCCCGGACCCATTTCGTGCTCGGCGATCCTGGGGACCAACTCGTCCTCGGCGATTGGAACGGTGACGGCCTCGATACCCCTGGCCTCTATGACCCCCAACGGGGCGAGTTCGTCCGGTTCGGGGGCTGGGCCGACGTCGGTCAGGTGCTCACCGGCGAGGTGGATCAAACGGCGGTGGCCCTCAACGGCTTGGCCACGGTCGTCCGCCACACCGGTGGCGACGACATCGAGGTCAGCCCCGCCCCCTGAGCGGGCGACGTTCCTGCAACCAGCTACCGCAGCGGTAGCGCGATGCAGGAACGTTGGGCGACCGCGAGACGTTCCTGCAATTGACCACCCCACGGGGCGCGAATTGCAGGAACGTTGGGCGACCGCAGTCGCGAGCCACACTGGTGACGATGCGCGAACAAGCGACGGTCCCTGCCGACGCCGAGAACGACAACCCCGCCCCGCGCACGCCGCGGGTGGTTCCCTGGTGGATCGTCGTGCTCGTCGCGGTGGCCGCCGTCGGGACCGCGCTGGCCGGATACCTCATCATCACCCACGACCCGAACGCACCGGGGACGACCCACCGGGTCACGCTCGTCCGCCTCGATGCCACCTGCGGCGACGGTCGGGTCGCCAGCGGTGCGGTCGGGGTGCAACTCTCGGAGCACTCGATCTGGTTCACCATGGACGGACGCGCCTCGGCGGGGACCGTCGGCACACTCCACATCGACCAGCCGGATTTCGCCACGTTCCACCCCGACCAGGGCGTCGAGGTCGCCCTCGGGCGCGCATCCTCCCTTCCAGTCGCCGCCTACCCATGCTCGCGCCCCGGCTGACCGCCACCCGGAGTCGCCCGTGCCGAGGGCGACGTTCCTGCAACCAGCTACCGCAGCGGTAGCGCAACGCAGGAACGTTGCGGCGACGGGGGCGGGCGCGGGGGTCGGCGCATCAGTCCAGGTCGGTGGTGAGCAGGTCGTCGTAGGTCTCGCGCCGCACCACGAGGCGGGCCTCGCCGTCGCGCACGAACACGACCGCGGGCCGCAGGATCTTGTTGTAGTTCGATCCCATCGAATGGCCGTAGGCCCCGGTCACCGGCGTGCACAGGATGTCGCCGACGACGAGGTCGGAAGGCACCTTGCCCTCGCGTACCAGCAGGTCGCCGGATTCGCAGTGCTTGCCCACCACCCGCACCACCTTGTCCCGGTCGGCCAGCACGGCCCGGGGCAGGAACGTCTCGTAGCCGCTGTCGTAGAGCACAGGCCGCGGGTTGTCGCTCATGCCCCCATCAACGGACACGTAGGTGCGGATACCGGGCAGCGCCTTGATCGTGCCCACGGTGTAGAGCGTCACCCCGGCCGCGGCCACGATGGAACGACCAGGCTCGGCAGTGACCCAGGCCCGGACGCCAGCCGCCTCGCAGGCTCGGCGGATGCTGGCGCCCCACTGCTCGATGGTCGGCGCTTCCTCGCCCTGCACGTAGGCCACGCCGAGACCGCCACCGACGGAGAGCTCCGGGAGCTCGTAGTCGGCGAAGAACTGGGCCAGTACCGCGACGGCCATTTCAAAGAACCGGGCCTCGAACACCTGGCTGCCGACGTGAGCGTGCATGCCCACCAGCTCAACGGCGGGCGACGCCGACAACCGTTCCAGGGCCTCAGCCGCCGCGCCGGAGGCCACACCGAATCCGAACTTGGAGTCATCCTGACCGGTCTGGACGAACTCGTGGGTGTGAGCCTCGATGCCCGGCGTAATCCGCACGAGGACGCGGGGCACGGCGAGGCCCTCAGCGACCAGTGCCTCGATGCGATCGATCTCGTCGAAGGAATCAACCACGATGCGCCCGATCCCGTCGGCCATGGCCACGCGGAGCTCGTCGAGCGACTTGTTGTTGCCGTGGAGCACGAGGCGGTCAGGGGGAACGCCGGCAGAGCGGGCGACGTGGTACTCGCCCGCCGTTGAGACATCGAGGTTCATGCCCTCCTCGACGGCCAGGCGGGCCATGGCCCGACACAAGAAGGCCTTGGTGGCGTAGTTGACCCCGGGCCCGAACGCGTCCACGGCCTCGCGACAGCGCGCCCGCAGGTGGGCCTCGTCATAGACGAACAGCGGGGTCTCGAACTCGGCGGCCAAGGCGAGGGTGTCGCACCCTCCGATCAGGAGTTGCCCCTCCGGACCGACCGTCGAGGTGTCGGGGAGGAGGTAGGGCGGGATCGGGTTCACGTCACATCGACTCGGGTGCGCTCACTCCGAGTAGGTCCAGCCCGATGGCCAGGCCCGTCTCGGCGCCGTCGACCAGCCAGAGCCGGGCCTGGGTCAACTCGGGGCTGATGCCGTCGCCCAGGACGTAGCAGTCGTGAAGGAAGCCGTGGACCGCTCCGGCCAACTCGCGCACCCAGGTGGTGATGCGATGGGGAGCCCGATCGGTGGCCGCCGATGCCAGCACTTCGGGAAGCACCGACAGCTGGCGCAACACGTCGAGCTCGCGATCATGGGTCAGCAGCGAGACGTCGGCCGAGGTGAACGCGACCCGGTCGATCCCCCGCTCGGCCGCCACGCGGGTGATGGACCGGATGCGGGCGAAGGCCATCTGCACGTAGTACACGGGATTGTCGTTGCCCTCGCTCGCCACCACGTCGATATCGAACGTCTGGGGACTGTCGATCGACTGCAGCAGGTAGGTGAGACGGGCCGCGTCTGCGCCCACCTCGTCGAACACGTCGCGCAACTCGACGATGTCGCCGGTGCGCTTCGACAGCTTGACCGGCTCACCGCTCTTCATCAGTTGCACGAGCTGCACGATCGACACTTCGAGCTCGTCAGGATCGTGACCGAGCGCCTGGATGGCGGCCTTCATCCGGGCGACGTACCCGTGGTGGTCGGCACCCCACACATTGATGAGGCGGTCGAAGCCACGAGCGAACTTGTCGCGGTGATACGCGATGTCCGGCAGGAGATAGGTCGGTTCGCCGTCACTGCGGACGAGCACCCGGTCCTTGTCATCCCCGAAGTCGGTGGCCCGCAACCACACGGCCCCGTCCAAGTCGTAGACCACCCCGCGCGAGCGAAGCTCGGCCAGGGTGACCTCCATGGCCCCGGAGTCGACCAACGATGACTCGCTGAACCAGCGGTCGAACTCCACGTGCATGCGGGCCAGGGTCTCGCGATGGTCCTCGATGGCTCGCATCTCGCCCCACGTCGCCACGTCGGCCCCGGCGGGAATCTCCTTGGCCCATTCGATGATGTAGTCACCCTGGTAGCCACCCTCGGGTACCGCTTCGCCGGCCTGACGCGCCGCCAATGAGTCCGCGAAGAGAGCCATCTGCGTCCCGCGATCGTTCAGGTAGTACTCGCGCTCGACCTCATGGCCAATGCGCGCCAGGACGCGAGCCAGCGAGTCGCCGTAGGCCGCGCCTCGCCCATGGCCAGCATGCAGGGGGCCGGTCGGATTGGCGCTCACGAACTCGACCAGGACCTTGATGCCGACCCCGGTGTCGAGGCGGGCGTAGCCGTCGCGCCCGGCGTCGACCACCTCGGCCAACACGTCATGCAGCCAACTGTCCGCCAGCCGGAAGTTGATGAACCCGGGCCCGGCGATCTCGACTCCGATGACGTGGGGTGGGGGCGATGCCGACAGCGTCTCAGCCAGTTGGCCGGCCAGCTCCCGGGGATTGCGGCCAGCGTTCTTGGCCGCCGCCAGGGCCACGTTCGATGACCAGTCGCCGTGCTCGCGCCGGGCCGGCCGCTCCAGCTGAATCGTCCCGGGCAGGGGGTCGACCTCGAGCGTGGCCAGGGCGGTGCGCAGCGCGTCGGCGAGCTGGTCGCGGATCAACGGGATTCCTCCGGACGGAACAGGGAGATGGCAGACAAGGGCAGGCTGGCGAGCCTACCCGCCACCCGCGGGTGGCCCCATCGCAGTATCAGGGCCGCGGGCGGGCGCGCTACGCTCGTCCCCCTTGCCCTCGTAGCTCAGCGGATAGAGCACCGCCCTCCGGAGGCGGTGGCGCAGGTTCGAGTCCTGCCGAGGGCGCTCACCACCGTCGCTCATACCACCGGAGGACCACACCATGGCTGAGGTATCACCCATCCCCGCTGGTTTTGAGGGAGCCACTCCCTACTTGACCGTGCACGACTGCGCCGCCGCGCTCGACTTCTACGTCACGGCGTTCGGGGCCGTCGAGACGACGCGCATGGCCGATCCGGCCGGCAAGATCGGCCACGCCGAAGTGAAGATCGGTGGGGCGACGATCATGCTCTCCGACGAGTACCCCGAGATGGGCATCGTCAGCCCCAAGACCTTGGGCGGTGCCTCGAGCGCGGTGCTGATCTACGTCGACGACGTCGACGACGTGTTCGCCCATGCGGTCACCGCCGGGGCGGTCGTGCTGCAGCCCGTGACCGACCAGTTCTACGGCGACCGCTCCGGTCAGCTCGTCGACCCGTTCGGACACAAGTGGTCGTTCGCCACCCACATCGAAGACGTCGCCGCCGACGAGATGGATGCCCGAGCCGCCGCGTACTACGAGCAGGCCACCTGACATACTCGGCGCCGTGTTGGTTCATCGCTGGGACGCGCCGATCGATGACGACGAATGGCGGACGTTCGCAGTGGCCCAAGGCTTCGGCCACCTCATCGCCGCCGGACACAACCGCGACGTCCCCGTGGTGGTGCCGACCCAGTTCATCCTCGACAGCGACAGCATCCTCCTCCACCTGGCTCGACCGAATCCGATTTGGGCTGCCATCGATGAGAACCCCCTTGTCCTGCTCAGCATCGCCGGGGACTGGAGCTACATCCCGTCGGCGTGGAAGGCCATCGGCGACGAGGACCCCATGATGGGGATCCCTACGACGTACTACGGGGCGGCCCAACTCACGGCCCGGGCCGAGATCATCGACGAGCCCGCGGAGGTCGCGACCGTGCTGCGCGCCCAACTCTCGTCATTGCAGCCCGACGTGGAGGTGACCGACCCCCTCGCCCATGGCACCAAACTCGGTCAGATCCGCGGGCTGCGTCTCGACATCATCGAGGTGAGGGCGAAGTTCAAATACGGCGGCAACGTGGACGGCGACCACCGCGCCGCGATCGCCGAGCGACTCGAGACCCGTGACGGCCCCGGCGACCAGGCCGCCCGAGCCCATGTGATGAGGCGTTCGGACTAAGACGTCCGGCGCTCGCCCCAGCGGTCCCAACTGGTGAGCTGCTCGGCGGTGCGGGCACGCGGGGCGACGGCAAAGGAACCACGGGGGCGTCCCAGGGGCAGCATCGCCACCACCTGGTAGCGATCGGGGATGCCACAAATGTCGCGGACCTCGTCCTCATGGATGCGGTAGACGGTCGTCAGCACCGTTCCCAGGCCCTGGGCCCGAGCCGCCAACACCAAGTTCTGGACCGCCGGGTACACCGACGCGTACGTCGGACCTACATCCATGACCCCCTCGTCATCGGTGACGGTCATCTCGATGTCGGGCATCAGCACCAGGATCAGGGCTGGCGCCTCGCCCAGGTGTCGAGCCAGATGGTCGGAAGCGTCGACGTTGCGTTGCCACGCCCGGCGGGCCTCCTCGCTCGGGAAGCGACCCCCGATGGCCGCGTTGGTGGCCGCGCCGTAACGGTCCCAGGCCCGGAGGTAGACCTCGCCCAAGCGGGCCTTAAGCGCGGGGTCGCGCACGACCAGGAACTGGTAAGGCTGGATGTTGCCCCCGCTGGGTGCCTGGATGGCAGCCCGGAGACAGGTCCAGATCTCCTCATCGGTGACCGGTTCATCGGTGTAGCGGCGCATGGCGCGCGTCGTCATGATGCCGTCGAGCAGGTCCATGGGTGGCTCCTTGGTGGTCATCGCCCGGTGAAGTGGGGTGGACGCTCCTCCCGGAGCGACGCCAGGGCTTCGGCATGGTCGTCGGAACGGAACGTGGAGATCTCCGACGCCGTAGCCAGGTCGAACGACGCCATGGCCGTCTGCTTCATCCAGTTGTTCACCGCCGCCTTGGTATGACGAACCGCCAGCGGTGGTAGCGCGGCCAACTTGCGGGCGAAGGCCAGCGCCTCGGCGTCGAGTTTCTTGTCGGCCACCACCCGATTGACCAGACCGATGCGCTCGGCTTCGACGGCCGTGAGCGGGTCGCCGGTGAGCAGGTACTGCTTGGCCCGCGCCGGCCCCAGGGCGAGGGGCCAAGCGATGGTGCCGCCGTCACCAGCCACCAGGCCAACCCGCACATGGGGGTCGGCGATGCTGGCCGAGTCGGCGATAAAGATGACGTCGCACAACAAGGCGATGCTCGCCCCCAGTCCCACCGCGTGGCCGTTCACGGCACACACGATCGGCAGGGGCACATCGAGCAGATCCCAGATCATCTGGCGGGCATCGAGCCTCAGATCCTCCAGAGCCCCGGGCGCCTGCAACTCGGGGAACCACCGGAAGTCGCCTCCGGCCGAAAACGCCCGGCCCGCCCCAGTGAGCAGGACCGCCCGGGCGTGGCGTTCGCGTTGCAGGAGGGGGAACAGGCGGGTGAGCTCATCGTGCAGCGTGGCGTTCACCGCGTTGAGCGGATCATCGGGCCGGTCGATCGTGACCCGCAGCACATCGCCGTCGCGGGCGAAGCGGAGGTAGTCAAACCCCGCGTAGGCAAGGTCATCTCCCGGTGGCGGTTCGGTCGTCATGGTCGAGGCTCCCGGGGTAGGCCGAGCAGCTGCTCGGCGATGATGTCGCGCTGGACTTCGCTGGTTCCTCCGCCGATGGTCAGCGCCCGGGAGAACAGGTACCCCCAGTGCCACGGGTCGCGTTCCTCGGCCTCCGCATTCTGCATGCCGAGTAGGCCCGCTGTCCCCCGCAGGTCGTAGATCAGGCTCATCAGGTGCTGGCCATGCTCGTCCGCCAGCGTCTTGCGCACCGACGCCAGCGGTCCCGGCTCCCCGGAACGCACTAGCGCCGCCATCAGGCGAAAGCCGAGCAGCCGGAGGATGACCATCTCGGCGTAGGCGGCCGCGGTGCGTTGGCGCAGGGCGGCGTCGGGCACCCCCAAGGCTCGGATCTCATCGAAGCAGGCCTCCGATGTCGGGCCCATACCCCACAGCACCCCGCCCTCCGCCAGCGAGACCCGTTCGTTGCCGAGCGTCACCTTGGCCAGGCGCCACCCGTCATGTTCGGGTCCGATGCGCTGGTCCGCCGGGAGGTGCACATCCGTGAAGAACGTCTCGTTGAAATGATTGCCACCGGTCATCTCGATGATGGGCCGGATCTCGATGCCCGGGGTCCGCATTTCGACCACGAAATAGGAGATGCCCCGGTGGGGAGGGGCGTCAGGGTCGGTGCGGGCCAACAGGATCCCCCAATCGCTGCGATTGGCCCAGGTGCTCCAAATCTTCTGCCCATTGACGATGTAGGCATCGCCCTCGCGCATCGCTTGGGTGCGCAAGGACGCGAGGTCCGAGCCAGCGTCAGGCTCGCTGAACAGCTGACACCACTCCTCGGAACCGTCGAGGATGCCGGGGAGCCAGCGCTGCTGCTGGTCTGGGGTGCCCCCCGCGAGGATGGTGGGGCCCGCCCAGCCCAGGGCGATCGGGTTGTTCGGACGGGCGACCCCGGCTCGGTGCAACTCCTCGTCGATGATGAGTTGCTCGGTGGGGTCGGCCGCCCGCCCCCACGGCCGGGGCCAGTGCGGAGCCACAAAGCCGGCCACCGCCAACTCGCTCGCCGTCGGCTCGGGGTGTGCGGCCAGCCACGTGCGCACCGAGAGGCGCCGGGGGTCATCCTCGGTAGGCGGCTCGAAGTCCACAACCAACCCTCGCGCTCAGAACGCGCCGGGTTCGGTGGGCAGTCCCAGCGCGACACGACCCAAGACCTCGAGTGTGCGCGACGACACCATGGCGTGTTGGGTGGCCACGTGCGCATCGCGGAACACCCGCTCGAAGGGGGCGTGGCGATGGACCGAGGAGCCACCGGCGGCGTGGTACATGAGGTCCACCGCCGCCGTCGAACGCAGCGTGGCGTTGGTCGCCGCCAGGCGCAGGTCCCGACGCTGCCCCCGACTCAGCGGCCCCGACTCGGCGGCGGCGAACGCCTCCGCCGCCTGCTCACGGACGAACGAGCGAGCGGAGCGGTACGCCACCTCGGCCTCGGACACCTCGGCCTGGACCACCGGCCGTTCGGCCAACGTGCGCTGGCTCTGGGCCGGCCGCTTGGCCCCGGCCAGGGCCAAGAACTCATCGTGGGCGCGGCGGGCCAGCCCCAAGGACACCGAGCAGACCCCCAGCGCCAACGCGGCGAGGAAGGGGAACCGGTACAGCTCGCCGTCCACGACCGGCTCGCCGTTTTGGGGCTGAGCCCACCTGCCCTCGGGGACGAACACGCCCGAGACCTGATAGTCGGTGCTGCCCGTGGCTCGCAGGCCCATGACGTCCCACGTGTCGAGCAGCTCCACCTCGTCGGCCCGGAAGAACACGAACGGCGCGTCCAGCCCATCGGCCCGGGGGGCGCGGTGGCCGTCGGCGTCGACGAGGAGCGTTCCTCCTCCGATCCACGTGCAGTGATCAGTCCCCGATCCCCACGGCCAGCGTCCGCTCACCTGAAGCCCACCCTCGACGACCTGTGCCCTTCCCGCCGGCAAGGCAAAACCACCGGTGCACGCCGCCGGGCCCCCATAGATCTCGGTGGCCCAGACGGTCGGCAGATGGGCGGCGAGCAGGGAGGTGGTGGCGCCGATCATGGCGCACCACCCGAGCGAACCGTCGTGGTACGAGGCCTCCTCGATGGCGTCGAGGACCGCCATGATTCCGAGTTGATCTCCGCCGTACACCGTCGGTACCCAGGCCTGGAACATCCGAGTGGCGACGAGATCGGCCGCGATGTCGCTCGGCAGCCGCCGTAGCTCGTCGCCTTCTCGCCACCGCTGGTCGGCCACCGCCCCCACGGCGGACACGGCGCCGAGCAGGCCGGAATCGGTCGACGACTGAGGGGAGGTGGAGGGGGGCGCGATGCAGCGCACCCTAGTGGCGGGGAGCCACCGCTCAGCGGGTCAGCCGCACGTGACGCCGTCGGGCGGCTGACCGGGCACGATGCCGATCACCGTGTCGGTGGTCGTCGTGGGAGCCGTCGTGGTCGTGGTCTTGGAGCCGGCGGTGGTGGTGTCCGGGGTACCCACGATGGCCCCCGAATCATCGACGATGCCACCGAAATCCTTGCCCATCACCAGCCGCACCGTGCCCGCGGGGAGGGTGGAGTCCTCGACCATCTCGGCGCCGTCCTTGATGTGGCGGCCAACCAGATTGGCGTGGGCTTGGGCCCCGGTGGCGTACTGCACCTTGGTCCGAGCGGTGACAGGCCCGGAGTCGGTACCGGAAACGACGAAGCCCAGGCCCGCCAGGGCGCTTTGGGCCCGGGCACCGGCTCCGTTCACCCCACCGCTGTTACGCACCGAGAGCGTGACCTCAGAGGGAGCGATCTGGATGGCGTCCTTGCCGGAGAAGAGGTCGAGGATGGGCTGCGCCCCGCTCTGATCGAGTTTGAGGACAGCAGCGCCGCCGTTCGTCGTCCACGGCGTCACCGGCAGGGTGTGGGTCACCATGGCGTCACCGCTGAAGGACTTGAACTCGCGGGCGAGCGCCAACATCGTGTCGAGGCTGAAGTTGTCGTCGATCGTGAGGTTCTTGACTCCAGCCTGAAGCAGATCTTTGGTGCCCAGCACGTCGAGGCTCGACGCCTGGCCGGCGGCCTTGTCGATGAGCTTGCGCACGAAGAACTGCTGGCGGCTGATGCGGCCCAGGTCGGCCGTCGGATCGTCGTGCCATCGGCCCTTGTCGTAGTACTGCAGGTGGCGGGACCGGGCGAAGGCGAGGGCATTCACACCATCGAGGTTGACGCAGCCGGCGGCCTTGACGTTGAGCCCGGAATTGGTGTCCCTCATGGGCTTGTCGAAATACAGCGGAAGCCCACCGATGGCCGTGACCACATCCTGGAAGCTGGCGAAGTTGACGTCGACGTAGTGATTGATCGGGATGCCGAAGTCCTGCTCGATGGTGTCGATCAGGCGCTGGTGGCCATTCTCGGAGCTATAGGCCGTGTTGATCCGCTGGCTCTCACCCGTCCCGGCGATAGGCACCCAAAGGTCGCGGGGGAACGACACCATGTCGACGGTGTGATTCTTGGGATCGACCCGCACCACCATGATCGTGTCGGAGCGTTGCCCCCCGGTCGGCTCCGTGCCCCCGGTAAATCGGCCCCGGTTGGGGTCGGTCTTGTCCACGACGTCACGGCTGTCGGAGCCCACGACCAAGATGTTCTGGGGTTCGTTCGCCCCGGCCTTGGACAGGCTCAGATTCTCCTTGTTGATCTGGTTGAACTGCCACCAGGCGTAGCCCGCGGTGGCCAAGCCGGCGATGATGGCCAGCACCACCACGATCCCGGCACCGATGATGAGCCGTTGCACCAACGTCCGACGCCGGCGGACCTTCTTGGTAGGCGGCTGCACCGGTGGATCCTGGAGCGCGCTCGGTGAAGAGGAGGGAGACATGAAGATGTTGAGGATACTCGCCAGTCCGCCGCGATTTCCGTCATCCGCCCCTCGCTATGTGGCCAGCACGGGCCTTCAGATCCTCACTTGGCCGGTTCCGTGACCTTCGGCTCCTTGGGCAGGCCCAGGACCCGCTCACCCACGATATTGCGCTGAATCTGCGAGGTACCGCCCCAGATCGTCTCGGAGCGGGAGAAGAAGAACCCGCTCTGGAGGGCGGACGCGGGATAGTCGCTGTTGGTGCGGCGGACGCCGTAGCCGGGCACGGATTCCTCGACCTCGGGGTCGCCGGTCAAGATCTGACCCTCGGGCCCGAGGACGTCGATGGCCAGGTTCATGACGTGCTGGTGGTACTCGCTCCAGAACATCTTGTTCACGGCCCCGAGAACGGCCACGCCGAAGTCCTTCTTCTCCTGCACGACCGAGGTCAACGTGCGGAGCCCGTTAATACGCATGATCTGGACCTTCGACCACGCCCTGGCCAGATCCTGGCGGACGAACGGGTCATCGATCTTGCCGTTGGCCCGCGCCTTGTCGATGATGACCTCGAGTTCCTTCTCGAAGCGCCGGTAGCCAGTGGTGGCTGAAGTACCCCGCTCGAACCCCAGCGTGGTCATGGCGACGTTCCAACCGTTGTTCACCCCGCCCACCACGTTCTCCTTCGGGCACCGGGCATCGGTAAAGAACACCTCGGCGAACTCGGCCGCACCATCCACCTGATGGATGGGTCGGACCTCGATGCCGGGTTGGTCCATGGGGCAGAGGAGGTAGGAAATTCCCTTGTGCTTCGACGCCTCGGGATCGGTGCGGCAGAGCACGAAGATGTAGTCGGCCACGAAGCCCTGCGTCGTCCAGATCTTCTGGCCGTTGATGACCCATTCGTCACCGTCGAGCACCGCCTTGGTGCCCAGATTGGCCAGGTCAGAACCGGCGTCGGGCTCACTGAAGCCCTGACACCAGGCAATCTCGCCCGACAAGATCTTGGGCAGGAAGAACTTCTTCTGCTCCTCGGTGCCCCACTGCAAGATCGTCGGGCCCACCAGAGTGTCGCCGAAGAAGTCGGCCCGCAGCGGTGCTCCGGCCCGAGCGAACTCCTCGTTGAGCACCACGGCCTCCATGGTCGACAGGCCCTTGCCGCCATACTCGGCGGGCCAACTGGCGCAGATCCAACCGCCTTCGAAGAGGGTGGACGTCCACTCCTTCTGGAACTGCACCTTGGCCTCGCCATCCATGGCGAAACCGGGCTCGAACCAACCATCGGGCAGGTGATCCTCGAGCCATCGGCGGATCTCGACGCGGAACGCTTCGGCTTCAGCGGGATAGGTCAGGTCCATGCCCCCATCCTGACCGATTGGTCAAGGCAGGGCGAAATGGGTGAGGGGTGGGGACGCCCTCATTCTCGTGGCGCGGGGGCCACACGAAGGGCGGACGCGAGGGCCGCGGCGTGGAGGCGCTGATCCCATACCGCCATGACGAGGTCCCCGTCGTCGACCGCCAGGGCACTGGCGAGGTGCACGCCATCAGCTCCCCCCAGCGCGTGGGTTCGGCAGAGGTCACCGGCCCGATGGCTTACCGTTTCGGACAGTTCAACCATGCGGACCGACGCCCAGTAACGGTTCCATTCCCGTTCCACCGCCCGGAGGTCCACCTCGTCCAACCGGCCGTTGCGTGCGGCCGCAGCGAACGCCGCCCGTACTTCCGGGTAGGCCAGGCGACTGGAAAGGGCGACATCGCATCCGTCCCATAGCGCGACAACCAGATCGGTTCCCTCTTCTTCGACGAGCAACTTCACCAGCGCGCTGGCGTCGAAATACACGGCCGCCACGGGTCAACGGCGCTGGTCGGCCACAAGGTCGGACACCGAACCCTGCGCTCGAGGTCGGCGTCTTCCCGCCGCCTTGGGTCGCGTCGACGCTTTGGGTCGACTGACCAGGCCTTCGTTGGTCAGTCGTTCGATGGTGTCCGCCGTGCCCAAACCCACGAGCCGAACAACGGGCGCCCCGCGCTCAGTGATGACGATCTCCTCACCGGCGCGGGCGAGGTCGATCCAATCGGCGAGGCTCGCCCGAAATGCGGTGGTGGTGACGTCCATGGAGTCATTGTACACTTAGGTTACGGTCTTTTGTACAGTTCAGTAGCTTTGGCCGGGAGGCGGAGCCATCTCGACTCCGGCGGGGGCGCGCGCCTCGTTGGGCAACTCGTCGGGCGAGACGCGCCGGTCGGTGAAGACCACCGCGAACTCTCCGGCATCGACGACCCGGTAGCCCACGCCCAACCGATCCAATGCCTCGACCAGGGCTTGACGCTGGTCTCCCTGCGATACCACCCACGCCACCTCCGGGCTCGCCTCGACGGCAGCCCCATACTCGGGCGAGCGGTGGGTCCCGGCGGAGGGCCGGGCCAGGATGCGCTCGTCGCTCTCGAACACCAAGCGATAGGCCACCCAGTAGTCCGCGTAAACCGAACGAACACCGGCAGCATCGAGAGCGGCGATGGCGGGACTGAGATCGCTGACCGCTCCGACCTTAAAGGGAGTGCCCGGCGTTTCCGACACGGTGTGCAGCCGGGCCAGGCCGAGGCCCGACAGAGCCACCGCCACCACCAGCAGGCCGATGGCGGACCGTCGCCCCATGGTGAGGCGAGCCAGGAGGAAACACAGGAAGGGCGCCAGGAAGTAGAGGTAGCGAAGGTTGGCCTGCGCCATCACGAACGGGATGAGCGCCAGCAGGAAGGGGTACACCAGGAACCCGAACGCATCGGGAGGCGGCACCCAACGTCGCCGATGCCCGACGGTCGCGCCGGAGGAGCCGGTCGAATTCATCGCCGGGGTGGGGGTCGTCGAGCGACCAACGAACGCGACGCGCACGCCCCACGCCAGAACGATCAAGGCGGCCAGATAGGCGGCTACGCCCAGGGCGCCACCGATCCACGCCAAGGTCCCGATCGAGCGGAACCCCATCTCGGCCGGTAGCCCGTGAGTGAAGAACCACCACACTCGCCCCAGGTAGGAGCCGGTCTCGGGGAATCCGTCCGAGTCGTGCAGAGCGGGGAAACGCGATCCCACATTGGTCACCAGCCAGGGAAGGGCGCCGACCACCGACGCGCCGGCCATCACCACGAGGCCACGCCAGGGGGGCACCTCAATAGGCCGCTCCCGACCCGGGCGAGCCGTCAAGGCCAACAGCACGGGCACTAGGAAATACACGATGTTCGGGCTGGTCCACCACCCCACTCCCAAGGCCAGACCCAGAGCCCCCCACTCGGGCCACCGGCGCCGAATCGGGCCCCAACCCGCGGGATCACCGAGGCGAAGGGCAAGGAGCAGCGCCGCCAGGCCCAGGGTGAGGGTTGGGACGTAGAAGAGTTGCTCGCGCGTCCCGAACCAGAGGGCCGCCGCCGGCCACACCCAGGCCAAGAGCCCGGCCACCTGGGCATTCCCGGCGGGCATCACCCGTCGCGCACATCGCCACACCAGGACGGCGTTGACCACGGCCAAGATGATCGTGGGGATCCGCAACCCCGGAACCGAGGTCCCGAACACCTTGAGGCTCACGGCGATCGGGATCAACTCGATGGTGCCGCCGTAGTGCTGACCCCAGAAGTACGCCGGGAAGCTCTCACCCAGATGACGAGCCATCAGCCCGGCGATCACCTCGTCGGAATCGGGCCGACCCAGCGACGTGAACAACACGATGCCCCGCAGCATCCCACCGGCCAGTATCGACAGCCCGATGACCCAGCGTCCGGGCCATCCCGTCAGCGGATCGGCCGGCGCCGCGGGGGCGACAGCGGCCACCTCGTCGCTCGGCTGCGTGAGGGAGGACGTCACGGCGATCAGTCTCCCACCTCGCCGCGCCAGGTGCGGGTCCGCGTAGGCTGCCCGTCATGTCCACCATCG
>Ga0075021_10000128_pt1 | contig 39569 bp, 35 predicted proteins | sample ColStrG_CSR_2012_FD_72749 | JGI IMG/M metagenome (GOLD analysis project Ga0075021, IMG submission 72749) | Freshwater sediment microbial communities in response to fracking from Pennsylvania, USA - Cold Stream Run_MetaG_CSR_2012 | ecosystem: Environmental > Aquatic > Freshwater > Creek >...
GAAGCGGGGCGGTTCACTGGTGCCGGCTGGGGGCTTGCAGCCGGGCGCGGAGTGATTCTGTCGCCGGAGCGGGCTGGGACTTGCGGCACGCAGCAAGGCCGCGCCCTCGGCCGGCTGGCCGCCGGCCGCGGAGTGGTTGCCTCGGCGGGCCGCTCTGTTCGCGGGCAGCCAAGGCAAACGCCAAACCGCTTGCCAGTCCCTCGGCAAGGCTCTAGAAGTTGCGCCCTCGACGGCCGCCTGCGCTTTTCAGCGAGGCGGTTCGCTGGCAGGCGCCCGTAGCTCAGCTGGATAGAGCACCAGACTACGAATCTGGGGGCCGGAGGTTCGAATCCTTCCGGGCGCGCCAATGCAATCAAGAATTGGGCGAGGTGTGCTGGCGCAATTGGTTGCCTCGCCGGCCCAGGCAATTTCTCACGATCGGGAACCGCTGCTCCATGGCAACCCAGGGTACAACCCAACGAGTCATGGCCGCATGGGCGTGCTCGGCACGTGGGGGCTGCCTCTCCTTGGAGCAGCCGCCGATGCGCGGAGCGACCGGCCAGCCGTGCTCTCGGGGTGACTGCCAGCACACAACGGGGCACCGAGGGCGTCAAAGGTCATGCAGCGTGTTCGCTCGCATCGGACCCTTCAAACATCGATGGCCCCAAGCCGCGCGAAAGCCAAACCGAGCGCTTTGACCGACTGCGCAACAACGGCCATTGATCCGATCATCAATACTCGGCCTTGCGCATAGTAATCTCCGATATCAATGATGTGTCAGGATTCAGTCAGATTGTCTCTGTATCTGTTATATTTGGAGGACATACAATCCTTCGAACAATCTGTTAGACGCGCGTCTGCGTGAAGCAGCCGCGGTATCTGGCGCTACCCAATCGCCACTATTTGTCGGAGTATGAAATCATGTCGAAGTTTGTACCCTTTGCGGGTGCCGCATTGTCTTGCGCAATGTTTCTCGGCACCGGACCCGCAGCAATTGCCGGACAACAACTGGCCCTTGCAAATGTTCCAACGGTGGTCATCCAGGAATGGGACAAGAAGGATGGATCGATGGGGCTCTCGCTGGACACCCAGACAATCAAGGCTGGCGAGGTCACATTCTCTGTCAGCAATCAGACCGCGATGAAAATGAAGCACGAGGTGCTTGTCATTCCCAACCCGAAGGATTTGGCTGAGCTCAAACTGGAAGCCAACGGCTCCAAAGTCGACGAGGAGAAACTGGAAGGCTTGAACGAGGTCGGCGAGTCTGAGCCGGGTGAATCGACCGTCAAGACGATCTCTCTGAAACCCGGCACCTATCTCGTTTTCTGCAACCAGCCCGGGCATTTCGCGGCCGGGATGCACCAGGTTCTCACGGTTACTCCATAAGCCAACCGAAAAAACCCGGGGCCGGACGGCATCGCCTCGCCCCGGCGGGTTCCCCGAATGGGGTTGGGGTGGTGCGCCTTGCGCATCAGGACGCAAGCAATCAGGTCCGCTGGACGGCGGACCTATTTCTCGCGCGCGGCTCGCTGCATCTGATCGGCAAGCGGTTTCATGAGATAGCTGGCGAACGTCCGTTCCCCCGTCACAATGAACGTCTCGGCCGGCATTCCGGGTACCAGCTTGAGCGCACTCAACTTGTCAGATTCGGCGTCATTGATTGCTATTCCGGCCAGATAGTACGCGGCCCCCGACTGCTGCTCGTGACTGAGATCGCCAGCAAGGCGTATCACCCGGCCCTTCAACTCAGGAGTCGTGCGTTTGTTGAAGGCGGTAAAGCGAATTCGCACATCTTCACCGATGCTGACCTGGTCGATGTCATGTGGGGCAATCTTTGCTTCGATAATCAGGCGGTCGGTATCAGTCACGATGAACATCAGTGACTCCGCGGGGGTGACAAGCCCTCCGACCGTATACACACTGAGTTGGTGCACCTTGCCAGATATTGGCGCCCGGATCTCGACCCGCCTCATTTGCTCACGCGCCGATGTCGCTCTCTGCTGCAACTCGCCGATCTTGGTCTCGGTATCGCGCAAATCCTTGGCGACCTCGGTCTCGCGGTCCTTGTCGACCTGGGAGACCTGCAACTGGGTCTCGATGATCTTGCCCTTGAGTTCGGCAATCTTGGCCGCGGTGTTTCCGGTCTGGCCATCGGACTGCACGACCTCGCGCTCCAACTTGGTCATGCGGGGACGGGCCACGAGATGCATCTCTGCCAGTGCCTCGAGGTTATGCCGCTCGTCGGTGGCAACGTCGGGGCTCTTCCGGACGGCCGTCAGCGTCTCCTGCGCACCGTTGATTTCTTCGGACAATTGACCGATGCGCACGGCGGGCTGTTGGCGCAGACCCTCGTTGGTGGTCCGACGAGAGTCAAAGACCTGCGACTCGCTCTGCAGGACCGAGCGGATCCTGGCGTCCGCCAAGGCCTTACGCTCCAGATCGGGCGGGAAGTTGAATGTAACCGCGCCCTCGCGCTCGGCCAGGAGCCGTGCCTGGCGGGCCCGGGCCGCCGTCAGATCGTTGAGGATGACGTTCAGGTTGGCTCGCGTGTCGGTGTCATCCAGGCGCACCAGCAGTTCGTTTTGATCGACGTGCTGGCCCTCTGAGACGAACAAGGCGCCGACAATCCCGCCAGTCTGGCGCTGCACCTTCCGCAGATTGCCCTCCGTTACCACCAGCCCTTGCGAGACGACCGCCGAGCCAAGTGGTGCCGTCATGCCCCAGGCCCCAGCCGCCCCGCCCTGCAGGACAACCGCGGCAACCGCGATGCGCATCTGATGGTGATTCTCACCCTTAGCATTACGCATCATTCCGCTCCCGCGCTTACGAGGTCCCTGCGATGTGACGTACCCGGCGCCCGCAACGGAACCGGCCGGCCGACTATATTCGTGGCATTCTGCACGGTTTTGGCGAGGACCTCGTCGCGCGGGCCGAAGGCAAGCGCCTCGCCGCCGGCCAGGACCAGAAGCTGATCGACTTCCTCGATCGCGCTCGGGCGGTGTGCGATGACGACGACGATGCCGCCACGGCCGCGCACCGACGCAATGGCAGCGCTTACAGCCGCCTCGCCTTCCGCATCGAGGTTCGAGTTCGGCTCGTCCAGCACCACCAGGAACGGATTGCCGAACAAGGCGCGCGCCAGACCGATGCGCTGCCGTTGACCCGCGGACAACTGAATTCCGCCCTGGCCAATCTTCGTACTGTAGCCCTTTGGCATTGTCAGCACGGTCTTATGGAAACCGCACTCACTGGCCGCCGCGATGATGGTCTTGGAGGCCATGTTTGGCTGGAATCGCGCGATGTTCTCGGCGATGGTGCCATCGAACAGCTGCACGTCCTGCGGCAGATACCCGACATGCGGGCCGAGGCGCGCGGGATCCCACTGGTCGAGGCTGGCACCATCGAGCATGACGCGGCCACTGAGCGGCTTCCAGATGCCGACAAGGGCTCTTGCGAGCGAGGTCTTGCCCGACGCGCTCGTGCCAATGACGCTCAGCCCCTGTCCGGCCATCAGCTCGAAGCTCACCCGGCGAACAATCGGGGTTGCATTGCCTGGCGGTCCCACCACGATGCTCTCGACTCTCAGGCTTGCTTTGGGCGCCGGAAGTTCGAAGACCTTGGCTGGCTCGGGAACGCTGGCAAGGAGCTGGGTCAGCCGTGTACGGCTTTGCCGCGCGGCGACAAAGCTCTTCCAGGCGCCAATCGCCATGTCGATCGGGGCCAGCGCCCGCGACGAGAGGATCGAACCGGCGATGATCGAGCCCGAGGACATTTCGCCCTTGATGGCCAGATAGGCGCCCAACCCCAGCATGGCGGACTGGAGGATGAACCGGAAGGTCTTGGAAATGGCCGACAGTCCGCCGGTCGCATAAGACAGCTTGCGATTGGCTTCGATCGCCTTGGTGTGAGCCGCATTCCAGCGCTCGGCCAGAATGCCTTTCATGCCCATGAACCAGGCCGTTTCCGAGTTGCGCTGCGTTGCCTCGGCGATGGCGTTCCGCCTGGATACCGCATCGGCGACCGCGGCCGAGGGACTGCGGGATCGAAGCTCGGCAAACACGGTGAGGGAGATCAGGACGACGGCGCTGCCAATCGACACTTCGCCGAGCAGCGGATTCAATTCAAACAGCGCGATGATGTAGACGGGAACCCAGGGCATGTCGAAGACGCCAAGCGGGCCCGGTCCGCTGAGATAGCTGCGAATGGTTTCCAGGTCGCGAAATGGCTGCATGATCTCGGCGCCGCTGCGGCTTGCGGCCGGTGGCATCGCCACGACGGCCTCGTGCAGCCGGGGACCGACTTCTCGGGCGGGGGTCGCGGCCTGCGGGCTTCGAGGCCCAGATTTTCGCTGCGGGCGGCCATATGACGCGGGCTGCAAATGGTAAGCCTGCCCGGTCGCGTTAAGCGATCTGGACTTTAATTGGCCTCGTCAGCCCTGGCGGATACGTAATACTCTGTACTGAAACATCAAAATTGTGATAATGTACTCAGAGGGATGACTGAGGGAGCATTCAATCGAGCCTGTTCGAGCGCGATGGTGGCCGGCGGGTGCTGCCGAACACTTCTGCGGTGCCGCCAGCCAGTCACTTAACCTTGTTGCTGCCGTGATACGAACGGCAAAAATGCAGTTGTAGTCTCTAGTTGAGCCTTAAAGCCAGTCATCGATTGTGGCCGACATGCGTATTCTACTTCTTGAAGACAACCTTCGTTCGAGTGAGGTGCTCAGCGCGGCCATGTTCAAGGCCCAGCTTCTCACTGATTGTGCGGCTACTGGAGCAGATTTCTTCGAGGTCGCCCGCAGCGTTCAGCATTGGCTTTATGTCATAGACCTGGGACTTCCCGATTGCAATGGCCTACAGATTATCTTATCGCTGCGGGCACAGCGCAATACAACGCCAATTCTGGTTGTCAGCGGCCGCTCGAAAGTCGCTGACCGAGTCCAGGCGCTGAATGCCGGCGCGGACGATTATCTGGTCAAGCCGTTCCATCACGACGAATTCGTTGCCCGTATCCTGGCGCTTTTGCGTCGTCCGACCGTGCTCACCCAGGACGAGGTCCGCTACGGCCAGCTGGTGGCGGACGGCAGAACCGGAGAGGCCAGCTGCAACGGCGTTCGAATGGAATTGCGGCCGAGCGAGCGCAAGCTGCTGGTCATGCTTTTGCGCAAACCCGGCGAGGTTTTCACCCGCCAGACCATTATCGACGCTCTGGTTGACCGCAATACCGACGTTACCCCAAACGCGGTCGATCAACTGATGTCGCGCCTGCGCCGCAAGCTCGGTGAAATCCCAACGGGCCTGCGACTGCGAACTGTCCGTGGCGATGGCTACGTCCTGGAAGCGGTCGCTCAATGACGACAAGTCGCAGCCAAAGGTCACCGCAGATGGCTGTGATCCTGGGACAGCGCCTGCTGTTGTTCGCGATCCTGGCCTGCCTGGCGCATACCTTCATCGACTTTGCCGATGATTTTGGCGATGAGCGTAACCTCGCGGGGCACTTCGTCGAGCAACAAAGTCATCGGCTGGCGGCGGCCGCGAGCCTGGCCAGCGGAAGCATCATCCTCAGCGACGCGGCCTTGGCCCCCTACCGGAACGGTGGAACGGGGAAGGCTTACGGCTACCGCCTGACGGACGCCATTACCCACGCATCGGTTGCCTCAAATCCAGAGCTGCTGGTGCAGGACTGGCACCCAGCGGCAGGTGATCGGCGCGAGTTTTGGGCTGCAGATGAGCAAGGCGCCGGCAGGTTTCGTGCCTTTGGCCGGACCAGCCAAATCATTGACGGCCGCGCATTCTGGGTCGATGTCGCGACCGACGGCGATCCGGCGTGGCTGCGCTACTGGTCGGTCGTCCCCGATCTGATCCGGCACCTCTCGTTGCACATTCTTACAGTGGCGCTGGTGCCAATTGTGGCCTTGGTCTCGATCAGCCTGTTGATCCGATCAATGTCCCGCGCCTTTCGACGCATCGAACAGCGGGATGCACAGGGCGGTGCGAATCCTGGACGCGAAGATGGCACTTTGACCGAACCGGCCGGGGTCTGCGAGGAGTTCGACCGGTTGACGGAGCGGTTCGCCAGCGCCCTCAAATCAGGTGACGAGATAAGCGGGCAGATCGCCCACCAGCTCCGTACTCCGCTCACTGTGATGCTGCTTGAGCTCAATACGGTCACCGACCCGGCCGCCCGCAGATTGGAGCTCGACGTCGAGAAGATGCGATCCTCCATCGACTATCTTCTCTCCTTCGCGCGCTTGAAGCACATCGAACCCCGCGCGTTCGAGGCCGTCGACCTGCCGAAATTGGCACACGAGGTGGTTGAGTCGCTCGCGCCCCTCGTTCGCGCGCGCGGTGCTGCCATAAGGATCGAGACAGCGGGCGGTCCGAGCATCCGGGGCGATCGGGCCTCGCTGCGCGAAGCCGTCGTTAATCTTATCGAAAACGCACTGCGCCATTGCCCAAAACCAGTTCAAATCAAGGTCCAATGCGGTCCTGGCTCAAGGATTGCAATCGAGGACGACGGCCCAGGCATCCCCGAGGAGAACCAATCCGGCTTGTTTGTCCCGTTTGGCATCCGCAAGATCGGCGACGAGCGATCTGGGCTCGGGCTGGCCTTCGTCAAGGATGTGATGCGATGCCATCGTGGAGACGTTGCTATCAGCCGCTCATTGCTCGGCGGAGCCTGCCTTGAGCTTAGTTTTGAAGGCACGAATTTACCCGAGCTCACAAGGTCCGCGACGGCTTTGCAGAATCCGGTGGCGAGGTTCTTTGACTGGCGCTCGAAAAGCATCGGGGCCAAACGCGGGGTTCAAGCCTGAATTGGGCCAAGTGCGTCATTCTTGAGCGGAGCGGGGGGTACCCAGTCCAAGGCTCGGTGCCCGGAGAGATCGAAAAAGGAAAGACCCATGCTGCAACATCCCATGCCAAATCTTCCGCTAAATCCCAGCCACGGTGCGAATGGAGCGGTCGAGGCAACCCCACACGACCCTGTGCTGGCAGCAAAGTCGAGTGTCACCCGCGCCTTGGTCAGCTCGTTCGGCGAAGTCACGGGCATTCTGATGCAGTCTGCGCAATTTCGCACCCTGCAACTGTCTGATCTCGAATGGCTGGTCATGCCGGCCGTGATCAACAACCAGTTCGCGGTGGGCTACACGCGCAGCGCCGGGGCCGGCCTGGCGATCCCGGCTGGCGTGGTGCTCTGGGCAATGGTTCAGAAATCGACCGATGAGAGATTGTCGGCTGACGGTAGACATCCGCTGAGGCTGGCGCCCAAGGAATGGGCGAGTGGGCCGATTCCCTGGCTGGTTTGCGCGGCGGGGCAGCCACAGGCGGTTCTTGCCATCATGCAGGACCTAACCCGGCGGCGTTTTTCAGCCACTGGATTGAAGACGACGGTGCGATTGTCTGATGGGAAGATCATGACCCAGGTGATCGGGGGACCCAGCGCCAAGACCGGTTGAGGCCTCCTGAGGGATCCGGGTCGATGCAGATTGACCTCCGGTGCACCCTCATGCCGTCAGCGCCAACAGCTCGCGCGCCTCGGCCACCGTCGCCGGGTGACGGCCATATTGGGCACAGAGGTCGGCCACCCGCTTGACCAGGGCGGCGTTTGAGGGGGCGAGCGTGGCCTTGTCCCAGCGCACATTGTCCTCAAGCCCGGTCCGGCAGTGGCCGCCCAACTCCAGGCTCCAGCGGTTGAGTGTCAGCTGATCGCGGCCGATGCCGGCCCCTGTCCAGGTCGCGTCGGGTGCAAGCCGCGCCAAAGTCGCGATGTAGAACTCGAACGCCGCGCGGTCGGCGGGCATCGCATTCTTGACGCCCATGACGAACTGGACGTGGATCGGGCCCTTCATCTGGCCGGCGCGCTGCATTTGAGCGGCCTTGAAGATCATCGACAGATCAAAAGCTTCCGTCTCCGGTTTGACGCCATAGGCCAGCATCTCGGCGGCGAGCCAGTCCACGAGCTCGGGCGAATTCTCGTAGACCCGCGTTGGAAAATTCACCGAACCGGTCGAGAGCGACGCCATGTCCGGCCTCAGAGGCAACATCCCCCCGCGCTCCCGGCCCGCACCCGAGCGGCCGCCGGTCGAGAATTGGATGATCATGCCGGGACAGTATTTCTTCACACCCTCCATCAGCCGGGCAAACCGCTCGGGGTCCGAGGTCGGCTTGCCCCCGTCGTCGCGGACATGAGCGTGCAGCAATGTGGCGCCGGCCTCGAAGGCCGCGTGCGTTGATTCCACCTGCTCCGCGATCGAGACCGGTACGGCGGGGTTGTCACGCTTGGTCGGCAGCGACCCGGTGATGGCGACCGTGATGATGCAGGGCGTGGTCATGGATATGTCTTTGAAACCGACCGCACTCGCCGCCGTGTTGCATTCACAATCGTAGGTATCAGCTCATGTGCTGACCGCCGTTGATGGCGATGTTGGCGCCGGTCACGAACGCGGCTTCCTCCGAGCAGAGATAGATGATGAGCCCCGCCACCTCCTCCGGTTTGCCCAGCCTGGCGACCGGGATCTGCGGCAGGATCTTGGTGTCGAGCACCGTCTTGTCGATGGCCATCACCATCTTGGTGCCGATATAGCCGGGCGAGATGGTGTTGACGGTGACGCCCTTCTTGGCCGACTCCAGCGCCAATGACTTGGTGAAGCCGTGCATTCCGGCCTTGGCCGCCGCATAGTTGGTCTGCCCGAACGCGCCCTTGGAACCGTTGACGGATGACACATTGATGATCCGGCCCCAGCCCCGATCCATCATGCCGTCATAGACCTGCTTGGTCATGTTGAAGACGCTGTCGAGATTGGTGCGGATCACTGTGTCCCAACTCGCCTTGTCCATCTTGCGGAAGGTCGTGTCCTTGGTGATGCCGGCATTGTTGACCAGGATGTCGATGGGTCCGAGATCGGCCACGATCTTGGCGCAGCAGGCCTTGGCGGACTCGAAGTCGGCGACGTCGCAAGCATAGGCCTTGAACCCGTAACCTTTGACCTTCATTTCCTTTAGCCAGTCGCCGCTGGTCTTGTTGGACGGCGAATAGGTGACCGCGACCGTGTAGCCCGCATCCGCCAGTTTCGTACTGACGGTTTCGCCAAGGCCGCCCATGCCGCCGGTGATCAGCGCCAAACGTTTGGTCATGCGAGTCCTCCCTGGGTTTTGTTTTGGTTGCGCTCAATGGAGCTGAACGCCCGTCACCCCCGCGAGTTCGTCGCGAGTGACGCCGGGCGCCAATTCAATCACCTTGAGGCCCTCCTTGCCAACTTCCATCACCGCGAGATCGGTGATGATCAAGCTGACGACGCCGACGCCAGTGAGCGGCAGCGTGCATTTGGGCAGGATTTTCAAGTCTGTCGACCCGTCCTTCTTCTTCGCCGTGTGCTCCATCAGCACCACGACCCGCTCGACGCCGGCGACCAGGTCCATCGCCCCACCCATGCCCTTGACCATCTTGCCAGGGATCATCCAGTTGGCGAGGTCGCCTTTTTCCGAGACCTGCATGGCGCCAAGGATGGCAAGGTTGATATGGCCGCCACGGATCATCGCAAAACTGTCGGCGGAGGAAAAGAAGCTCGAACCAGGCAAAGTCGTCACGGTCTGCTTACCGGCATTGATGAGATCGGCGTCGACCTGGTTGTCCATCGGAAATGGGCCGATGCCGAGCAGCCCGTTCTCGGACTGGAGCATCACGTTTACGCCCTCTGGAATGTAGTTGGCGACCAGCGTTGGCAGGCCGATGCCAAGATTGACATAGTAACCGTCCTTGAGTTCTTGCGCGGCGCGGGCCGCCATCTGTTCACGGGTCCAGGGCATGGGTGGTCCTCGAAAAGGGTGAATTGGTGAGATGGTGAATTCCTGAGGTGGTGAATGGTGCTGTCCTGCGTCACCATTTCACGACTTCACAACCTCATGCCTTTCTTACCGTCCGCTGCTCAATCCGCTTTTCCGGCTTGTCATTGAGGATGATCCGCGAGACGAAAATACTGGGTGTGTGAATATCATCACCAGCCAGCTCGCCGACCTCGACCAGCTGCTCGACCTCGGCCACCGTGACCTTGCCAGCCGTCGCGACCATCGGGTTGAAGTTGCGCGCTGTCATCCGGTAGACAAGGTTGCCGGATTTGTCGCCCTTCCAGGCCTTCACGAGTGCCACATCGGCCTTCAGAGCCCGTTCCTGGATGTACTTCTGGCCGTCGAACTCGGCGACGGGCTTGCCCTCGGCGACAATTGTTCCGTAGCCGGTCTTGGTGTAGAATGCCGGAATGCCCGCCCCGCCCGCGCGCAGCCGCTCGGCCAGCGTTCCCTGCGGAGTGAACTCAAGCTCCAGCTCGCCGGCGAGGTATTGGCGCTCGAACTCCTTGTTCTCTCCGACATAGGACGAGACCATTTTCTTGATCTGCCGGGTGGTGAGCAGCTGACCAAGGCCAAAGCCATCAACCCCTGCGTTGTTCGAGATCGCGGTCAAACCCTTGACGCCGGAGTCACGAAGCGCCGCGATCAGGGCCTCGGGGATACCGCAAAGACCAAAGCCGCCGACGGCGATGGTCTGGCCGTCCGCCACTACGCCAGCCAGCGCCGACTTGGCATCGGGATAAACTTTGTTCATGGGCTGTTCCCTACCGCGTATTCCATCAATCGGATCGCTTCGAGTTACGCTGAGATCGTGCGGGACTCAACGATCAGATTTGCCGGCGCGAGCACGCGGCCAACCGCATCGCACCAGCCTTCGTATTTGGCCGCGCGCAAACTGGGGGCCATCGAGGGCGCAAATCGATGTTGCAGACGCCAATTTTGCGCGAATTCCTCGGGAGCCGCATAGAGACCCGCTTGCCAGCCAGCAAGAAACGCAGCGCCGAGCGAGGTCGTTTCTTGCACCACCGGCCGGTCGACCGGTGCGTCCAGCATGTCGGCGAGAAACTGCATGGTCCAGTCGCTTGCGCTCATGCCGCCGTCGACGCGAATAACCGGACTAACATCCTCGTCCGGTGTGTCCATGCCATCGGCGCGCATCGCGGCGATGAGATCGCGGGTCTGATAGCCGACGCTTTCGAGCGCCGCGCGCGCGATCTCCTTGCGGGTCGTGCCGCGCGTCAAACCGCTGATGGCACCTCGCGCCTGACTGTCCCAATGGGGCGCTCCCAGGCCGGTGAAAGCCGGCACGAGATAAACCTGCTGGCTGGCATCGGCTTCCGCCGCCAGGGTGCCCGTCTCGGCTGCGCTCGCCACCAACCCCACTCCGTCACGCAGCCACTGAACCGTGGTCCCGGCCGAGAAAATCGAGCCTTCGAGCGCAAAGGTTCGCTTGCCGCCCCATTGATAGGCAATGGTGGTGAGCAGCTTGTGCCGAGAGCGGATGGCTTGGCTGCCGGTGTTCAACAACACAAAACAGCCGGTGCCATAGGTTGATTTCACCATTCCGGGGCGGAAGCACGCTTGCCCGATGAGGGCTGCCTGCTGGTCGCCGGCGACACCGCGCAGGGGCACGGCCGCGCCAAAATGCTCGGGCTCGGCCGTCCCGAATTCACTCTTGCAGTCGCAGACCACGGGTAGCATCGAACGGGGTACCCGGAACAGTTTGAGCAGATCGTCATCCCAGGCCCCCGTATGGATATCGAGCAGCATGGTGCGAGAGGCGTTGGTCGCGTCGGTCGCATGGATCTTGCCGCCTGTCAGTCGCCAGATCAGGAAGCTGTCGATGGTGCCGAAGGCAAGCTCGCCCCGCTCGGCCTGGCTCCGGGCGCCGGGGATGGAGTCGAGAACCCAGGCGATCTTGGTTGCCGAGAAATACGGATCGAGCAGCAATCCGGTGCGCGCGCTGACCAAGTCCTCCGCGCCAACCGCCTTCAGTTCGGCGCACAGCGATGCGGTCCGGCGATCCTGCCAGACAATCGCGTTGCTTACCGGCCTGCCGGACACGCGGTTCCAGACCAGCGTGGTTTCGCGTTGATTGGCTATGCCGATGCCGGCCAACTGGCTGGCGGTCAGTCCCGCCTTGACCAAGGCTTGGCGAACGGTCGCCAGAACCGAACGCCAGATGTCCTCGGGGTCATGTTCCACCCATCCTGGCTGCGGAAAATGCTGCCGGAATTCCTGCTGGCCGGTTGCCATCGGAACTGCGTTCGCATCGAACACGATCGCGCGGGTTGAGGTCGTGCCTTGGTCAATGACGAGAATATGGCCGGTCATCGGAATCCTGTTCGTGTTGGCGACGTCACCGCGCAAGAGTGTGGCGTCAGCCTGCGGCACTGTCGACACCAAAACCAGACCCGGCCAGGACGAAATGGCGGGTGAGGCCAGAATGACCGGCCGTCTTCCAATGACTGCGGAGCGCGGCTTGCCGCCTGACCGGTTAGCTGGCAGGATGGTGTCTGGTCAGCGCGCGCCGTGACGATGGTCTGTGTTGGCGGTCAGGCCCCGTAGCTCAGTTGGATAGAGCATTGGTTTCCTAAACCAAGGGTCGCAGGTTCAAATCCTGCCGGGGTCGCCAATTCACTCGTGCGGTCCGTCAAGGACCGGGCGGCATACCGCTCATTGAGTGATGGTGCGGCCAAGAGGACTCGAACCTCCACGAGATTTCTCCCGCTAGCACCTCAAGCTAGTGCGTCTACCAATTCCGCCATGGCCGCAGTCCAGCGGCGCCCGTCTGTCCAGGGAGCGCCAGGAGCGGTTTGGTATCAGGGCCTCACCGGGTTGGCAAGCCGCCGATCCGGTACCTAGGGAAATGCGTGCCCTCGCCCAATAATTTGGCGCGCTCATCCACCTTTTTTCACGCAACGACAGGCAACTGCGGCATAGTACACTTGCTTCGCCCAGCCAAAGCCAAGTCCGCCATGTCCTCCCTCACCGCCGTGTTCGATCTCGACGGAACGCTCGTCGATACCGCCGCCGATCTTGCCGCCGCCACCAATCGCACCCTTGCCGGCCTCAAGTTGGGCCCAGTCGCGGCAAGTATACTGCGGCCGGTCGTCAACTCAGGCGCACGCGCGATGCTGGAAGCTGGACTGCTCCATCACGGGGTCTCCAAATCGGCACAGCAAATCGACGAGCTGCTCAATACCTTCCTTGCCGACTATGCCAACAATATCGCAATCGAGAGCCGGCCATACCCCGGGGCGCTAGCCGCCATAGAGGGGTTGAAGCGGGATGGAGCGCGGCTGGGCGTTTGCACCAACAAGCGCGAGCATCTGGCGCGCAAGCTGCTTGGCGAATTGAAGATGGACCAGCTGTTCGATGCCATCGTCGGCCGCGACACGCTGCCCGTGCACAAGCCCGATCCGGGGCACCTGATCGGCACCGTCATTCTCGCCGATGGTGACCTTGGACGCTGTGTGATGATCGGCGACAGCGAGATCGATGTACGGACGGGAAAGTCCGCTGGCATCCCAGTCATCGGGATTGCCTTTGGCTACAGCCGGGAGCCGATCGCCACTTTCAAACCCGACCTGGTGATCGATCGCTATGACCGGCTCGGAGCTGCCATCGAGACTTTGCTGCCACCCGCCAAACCCCGGCGCTAACTCCCCCGCCTGCCACGAGGGCAGGTTCCGGGTGGCGGTGACACCGCGCCGCGTGCTAACCGCTGCGGCTCGACAAGTGTCTTGGGGAGGCCGGCCAGATGCAATCGCGCCAGCTGCGCATGGGCGCCGCCGAATGGGGCCTGCTGCTCTTTCTGTCGGTGCTTTGGGGAGGCTCGTTCTTTTTTGGCAAGATTGCCGTCAGGGAGATGGCGCCGTTCACCATTGTTTTGTGCCGGGTGGCCATTGGCGCAGCGATCCTGGCTGTGGTCGTGCGGCTGTCGGGGCTCGAATTTCCCTGTTCGATCAGCCAGTGGCTGCCCTATCTGGTCATGGGGCTGCTTAACAATGTGGTGCCATTCAGCCTGATCTTCTGGGGCCAGCAGGAGATTGGCGCTGGCCTTGCCTCGGTGCTCAATGCTGGCACTCCGCTTTCTGGCGCCATCGTTGCCCATTTTTTGACGGCGGACGAAAAGCTGCACAGCAATCGGTTGCTTGGCGTGCTGGTCGGCATCGGCGGTGTCGCGGTGCTCATCGGGCCCTCGGGCCTTAACATGAACTGGGGGCCACTGCTTGGGGCTGGCGCGGTATTGCTCGCGACCGTCAGCTATGGCTTTGCCGGGGTCTGGGGCAAGCGGTTCCGGAGCGTTCCGGCGTTCACCAGCGCCTGCTGCCAACTCGCCGCCTCAAGCCTCGTGATGCTGCCCTTGGTGGCGGTTTTTGATAAGCCTTGGCTGCGCGCGATGCCAGGGGCGGCAACGCTGGCGGCCGTGCTGGCACTGGCAGTGGCCTCGACCGCGCTGGCCTACGTCATATTCTTCATCATTCTGCGCCGGGCCGGTGCGGCCAATGTCATGCTGGTGACGCTTTTGCTGCCGTTTACCGCCAGCGCGCTTGGCATCGTGTTCCTTGGCGAGACCCTGCGCCAAACCGACCTGGCCGGCGCGGCGCTGGTGGCACTCGCCCTGCTCATTATCGACGGGCGGCCTTTCATGGCCCTGCGCCGCGCATTTGCGGCCGGTTCAGCGGCCTGAACACGGGCTCAATTCGCCGTACAGCGCCGGTTCATTTTGCTGTGTTAAGATGCGATTGTCGGTTTTTTGGGGTTGAACAATCGGCAGGTTATGGAGACGGCAATGGTCAGGCAGATTTTGGCGGTTGGCGCGTTGATAACGCTTGCCGCCTCGGCGCGCGCGCAGGAGTTGGTGATCACACCGATCACCACGCCGCAAGCGTGCTTCGCGGCGGTCGATGTCCTTGCGCAAAGCTACGAAAACCACAAATACACGAACAAGGCCGAGGGCGAAAAGATTGGCCAATCACTGGCCACGCTCGAAAAGCAGTGCGAGGGCAACCAGCTCACCGAGGCGCAAAAGACGGCAGGCGTCATCAAAGGCTTGATCGTCCACTGATCGCGTTCGTTCACTTGGCGCGTGCCGCCACTGCCGGTTTCGACTTGTGGCCATAGGCGGCCAGCTTGATCAGATCGTCGGCAAAGCGGTCAACGGCCGCCTGGGGCGTATCCCAGGCGCACATCAACCGGCAGCCACCCTCGCCAATGAAGGTATAGAACCGCCAGCCGCGGTCCCTCAGTCCCTTCTGCACATCCACCGGCAGTTCGGCAAACACGGCGTTAACCGCCGGTTCGAACATCAACTTCACGTCCGGCACGTTGCGAATGCGGCTGGCCAAGTGCTTGGCCATCGCATTGGCGTGGCTCGCGTTCTTGAGCCAGACATCGTTTTGCAGCAACCCCAGCCAGGGTGCCGAGATGAAACGCATCTTGGAGGCCAGTTGACCAGCCTGCTTGGCGCGCCAGGCGAAATCCTCGGCCAAGTCCTTTCTGAAGAACACGATGGCTTCGCCCACCGGCAAGCCATTCTTGGTGCCACCAAGCGACAGCACATCGACGCCAGCCCGCCAGGTGATCTCGGATGGATGCACGCCCAGCGCGGCCACCGCGTTGGCGAACCTGGCGCCATCCATGTGCACATTGAGTCGATGCCGCTTGGCGATGGCGGCCAGCGCCCGCAATTCCTCGACCGAGTAGACCGTGCCGACCTCGGTTGACTGGGTGAGCGACAACGCCCGGGGCTTGGGGAAGTGCAGATCGCTGCGCTTTGTGGCCATCGCTTCCAGCGCGTCAGGCGTGATCTTGCCGTCTATTCCCTTGACGGTCAGCAGCTTGGAACCGTTGGAAAAGAACTCCGGTGCACCGCACTCGTCGGTTTCGACATGTGAAATCTCGTGGCAAATCACCGAATGGTAGGACTGGCACAAGGCCGCCAGCACCAAGGCGTTGGCCGCCGTGCCATTGAAGACGAAGAACACCTCGCAATCGGTTTGAAACAGGTCTCGTATGAGGTCGCAGGCCTGCCGGGTCCATTCGTCATCGCCGTAGGAGGGGACATGTCCGCCCGCATTGGCCTTATGGATGGCATCGAGCGCCTCGGGACAAATCCCGGCATTGTTGTCCGAGGCGAAATGCTGTCGGATGTCTTCGCCCTTGCTGGTCATGATCACTCCGCGATCGTTAACGGCTTTGCCATGACAGATTGCACATGCTGGGGGCTTCAGGCTAGACCGGCGGCCGATTGACCCTCGCCCCGTGGCCCGCCCCTTATGGAATGACAACCATGAGTTCGCACTCTCTGATCATCCGGTTCAAGTACCCCAAGGCCGACCTGGAACCCCTGTATGAACTCGAGGAGAAGTTGGCCGAGGCACTCGAGGAGGCCGACGCGGGAGAGTACGAGGGCCATGAGATGGACATGAGCGGCAAGGAGGGCGAGATGACCATGACCGGCCCCGACGCCCATGCGATCTGGGAGGCGGTGCATCCGGTGCTGGAATCCGTGCGCTTCATGCGCGGCGCTGATGCGGAGCTGAGGCTCGGCAAAGGTGAGGACGCCGAGACCGAAGAGATGACGGTCGGCAGTTGACCCTCAATTCATCGCCATGACCGCCTTTGAGGGGTTGGTTCTGTTCGTGTCCGGCTTGACCGGCGGCGCGTTGAGTGCGGCGGCGGGGGGAGCCTCATTCGTCACCTTTCCGGCGCTGATCCTCACCGGCCTTTCGCCACTTGCCGCCAACACCACCAATTTTGTCGGACTGATAACGGCCCAGCCAACCGCTCTGGCGACCAGCTACCGGAGCGAATTGAGGGTACTGGGGCGGCGGCTCATACCGAGTTTGGCGACGGCGCTGGTTGGCGGTATCGCGGGCGCGGAATTGCTGCTGCACACCGGCGAGAGCGGGTTTTCCGCCTTGGCGCCATGGCTCATGCTGTTGGCGACCTCGATGTTCGCGGCCGGACCAACACTGCAAACGGCCATCACGCGAGCTGTCAAAACGCCGCTGCATGGCAATAGCTTGCTCTGCCAAGCATTCATTTTCTTGTTCTCGGTTTACTGCGGCTATTTCGGCGCGGGCGTCGGCATGATGCTGCTCGGCGTTTTGGCCGTATTTGGTTACGACGACATCCACCAGGCCAATGCCGTCAAGAATGCTGTTGTCATGATCAGCAGCATGGTGGCGACCGTTATCTACGGCCTCAGCGGTCCAGTTGCCTGGCCAGCCGCGTTTGTTCTGATCGCCGGTGCGACATTGGGGGCCTACGCGGGCGGCGTCATCGCCAAGCGCGCGCCGCAGCATTTGTTGCGGATCGGCTTGATCGGGCTCGGCGCGATTTTCACGATTTACCTGTTCTGGCGTTGATCCGGCCCGGATGCTACCAGACTGCGAACGACTCGGCGCAACTCCCGGAAACCCCATGGCCGCGCTACCCAAGCTTGAAGCCGTGCGCGTCGCCATTGTCGGGCTCGGCTATGTCGGACTGCCGCTGGCCGTCTACATGGCGCGGCATTTTCCGGTGCTGGGCTTCGATATCGATGCGGGTCGAATCGCCGAGCTTGCCCGTGGCCACGACCGTACCCGCGAGGCCACCGACGAGGAGTTTACGGCGGCAAAGCCAAACATTCGGTTCAGCGCCACCGAGGCCGATCTGAGTTCGTGCAATGTCTTCATTGTCACGGTGCCCACGCCGATTGACATCAGTCGACGTCCCGACCTTACCGCCCTCGAAAAGGCCAGCGCGACGGTCGGACGCGCGATAAAGCCAGGCGGCCTCGTCATCTATGAGTCTACGGTTTATCCCGGCGCCACCGAAGAAGTCTGCATCCCTGTCATCGAGAAGTTCTCGGGGTTATCCTTCAATCGCGATTTCTTCGCCGGCTATAGCCCAGAGCGCATCAATCCGGGCGATCATAAGCACCGTCTGCCGAGCATTCTCAAGATTACATCCGGGTCCACTCATGATGCTGCCAATCTGGTTGATGCCATCTATTCCAAGGTCATCACCGCCGGGACGCACAAGGCGAGTTCGATACGGGTCGCCGAGGCCGCCAAGGTGATCGAGAATATCCAGCGCGACGTCAATATCGCGCTGATCAACGAACTGGCGATGCTGTTCAAGCAAATGGGCTTGGAGACCCGCGAAGTGCTGGCGGCGGCCGGCACCAAGTGGAACTTCCACGGCTACCAGCCGGGGCTGGTCGGTGGCCACTGCATCGGCGTTGACCCCTACTACCTCACCCACAAGGCCCAATCGCTCGGCTTCCACACTGAGATGATTTTGGCCGGCCGGCGAATCAATGATGGCATGGCGGCCTATGTGGCGCAGGACCTCATCAAGACCATGCTCAAGCGCAGGCTGCGGGTCGAGGAGGCGCGAGTGCTGGTGTTGGGTTTCACCTTCAAGGAAAACGTCCCCGACACGCGCAACACCAAGATCGCGGACCTTGTGCGGGAATTATCTGACTACGTTGCAAAGGTGGAGGTGTTTGACCCCCTGGCCGATGCCGGCGAGGCCATGCACGAATATGGGATCGCCATCAGCAATTCGCTGCCTGCGGGGCCGTTTGACGCGGCCGTGCTCGCGGTCCGGCACGACGCCATCGCAGAGCTCTGCCGTGAGGGGCTCGGCGGGCTGCTACGGTCAGGCGGAGTCATCTACGACATCAAGGGCCTTGTGCCAGCGGGAGAGAGCCATGCACGACTTTAGGGCTGCGGCATGAAAGTGCTGCTGACCGGCGCGGCCGGGTTCATCGGGATGCATACGGCGTTGCTGCTGGCCGAGCGCGGCGACGAGGTTGTCGGCCTCGACAATATGAACAGCTACTACGACGTCACGCTCAAGGATGCGCGGCTGGCCCGGCTGGTGGGCCGCCCCGGATTCCGCTTCGTGCGCGGCGACGTGGCCGACCGGCCAGCGATGGCGGCGCTCTTTGCACGGGAAAAGCCGCAGCGGGTCGTGCATCTGGCTGCCCAGGCTGGCGTGCGCTACGCAGCCGAAAATCCGGCGGCCTACATCGACGCCAATCTCGTGGGCTTCGGAAATATATTGGAGGGCTGCCGGCACAACCAGGTCGAGCACCTGGTATTCGCCTCCTCCTCGTCCGTCTACGGCTCCAATACCGACATGCCGTTCCGCGAGAGCCAGAGCGTCGATCATCCGCTCAGTCTTTATGCCGCCAGCAAGCGGGCCAATGAACTCATGGCCCATGCCTATGCGCATCTGTATGCGCTTCCGGTCACCGGCTTGCGCTTTTTCACCGTCTATGGCCCCTGGGGACGGCCGGATATGTCGCTGTTTTCATTCACGAAAAGGATACGCGCTGGCGAGCCTATCGAGATCTTCAACATGGGCCGGCATTCGCGCGACTTCACTTACATTGACGACATCGTGGAAGGGGTCGTGCGCACCCTGGATCACACCGCCAGCGCAGCCGCGAATTTCGATCCGCGCCGGCCTGACCCGAGCATTTCGAGCGCCCCCTACCGCATCTACAATATCGGCAACAACCAGCCGGTCGAATTGCTCCACTTCATCTCCTGCATCGAAACGGCACTTGGTCGGACCGCCATCCGCAAGTTGCTGCCGCTGCAACCTGGAGATGTTGAGGCAACCTATGCCGATGTCGACAGTCTTGCCGACGCCGTCGGCTTCCGGCCGCGGACGCCTATCGAGGTCGGCATCAGCAGGTTTGTCGCCTGGTACGAGAATTTTTACCAGAACTAGGTACCCTTCCAGAGCATAACGAAATTACCCCTATTGCGAGGAGCCGAGCATGGCTGCCGTCCTCATGTGGCTTGCGACCATCGGCGCAGGCCTCTTGCTGGTCGTGGTTACCGCGGCACTCAAGAAGCTCGCCCTGCACGCTTTTGTCTGCGCACTCATCAGTGTCAATTTCGTCATCCTGGGCCTGCGTGAGCATGAGCGAAGTCCGACAACCCCAGCCCAGAAGCTGGAATTGCTGACCGTCAGTATGCGCTACACCGCCTGCAACTGGCTTTGGATGAGCTTGGCGCTGATCGCGATGCATCTGCGGGGCTTCAACTTGACCGGGCCACTGGCCTTCGCGTTCGGAGCCCTGTTGGCAGCCCTGGCCGTCTTTGCCATGGCCCATCGCATCCAGCAAACGGCGGCACGAAGGCCGACGCGGACAGCTCGACTTTTGAGCCTTGCCGGTTTGACGGCCTCGACCCAGCTGATCGGCGCCTTGGGCACCGTGTTCGTGATGATCTGGTTCAACATCGGCCAGGGCGCCCGCTACGATTGGGCGAGCCTCAACGTCATCGTCTTCAGCGCCTTAGCGGTTGCCATCATCAATGGCAGAGCTCTCGTCACCTTGGCGGTAGGCCTTCCCGTTCAAACCCAGCAGGCCGCGGTGACACAGCCCCTCGAATTGCTACCAGCCCGAGTTCACGGCTGAGCTGAGGCGGTCGCCCGCGCTGGACTTGGCGGTGGCAGCGGCGCCTCGTTTGGCGCCACCGGCGATAGCAGCGGCGGCTTGCCGTCGGCCAGCACACCGGCGCAGGCGGCGGGCATCTCCGCCAAGGTCAGCGGATGGGGCCTATGCACCAGGATCACGGGGCCAGGCAACGGCTCCGGTGGTGGTGCGGCTGCGGCCGCGACGGGAACGCTGACGGCCTTCAACCAATAGGCCAGCTCGGTTCCACAGCCATCGTCCTTGCCAGGATCGACTTGCGGAACGCAGGTTGCGCTGCCGGGCGGACAGTGAATGCGCACATGGAAGTGGTCGTTGTGCCCATAGTAGGCGCGCACCTTGCTCATCCAGCCACGGTCGAATTGCGGCATCTCGCAGAGGGCTTTCTTGATCGCCGGATGAACGAAGATGCGCGCGACCACGGGATAGCTGGCAGCCCGGCGCAGGAGGCGAACCCAGCTCTCGTTCCAGCGATCGGGCAGGACGCGCGCGGCATCGGGTTGTGCCAGCAATTCCGGCTCGATGGTCTCGAGCTCCTGGCTTGAAAGCGCTTGCGCAGGCATCGGCTTGAACCAGAAATCGACATCCAGCCCAATCTGGTGGCTGGCGTGGCCTGTCAGCATCGGCCCACCGCGCGGTTGCGACATATCGCCAACCAGCAGCCCGGTCCAGCCCTCGCGCTCGCGCATGTCCGTGGCGAAGCGCTCGATGAATTCCAAGAGCTCCGGGTGCCCCCAATTGCGGTCGCGCGACGGCCGCATCACTTGCCAGGCAGGGCCGGTGCCGGGCAGCTGTACCGCGCCCGCAAGGCAGCCGCGCGCGTAGGAGCCGATGGGAGCGGGCGTGGCCTTGGTTGGCTCCAGCACAAAGCCGAATTGGGCCTTGGCGGGGATTGGGTCGCGGATGATCGGGCCAAACTCGGAGCCCAAGGACCAGGCCGGGTCGACAGGATGGGCGGCCAGACCATCATAAAGCGCGTCCTGGGCCCACGCTGCGGACGTCAGCGCGGCGGCAAACAGGGCGATGAACAACAGTCTCGTCATGTCGACGGCGTCCGAGCGGAAGAGTTTGCGTCGTCATAGCAGGGCAAAGGGCCGAATTGGGGCTGAAGTTTAGGTGCCTCAGGATGCTTGATCCGGGGCACAAAATCAGGTCATGGTGGGTGTTGACCCAGGCTGCCTGGCTTCCGGCATCACAGCCCGCCAACGGCACGGCCGCGAAGGCGGAGTTGGGGGCGGCAGAGCCCTCGTCGATTCAACCCTCGATGCGCGAGAAATCCGCGACGGTGCGGGTAGCAGCCCGGATTTGCGCCAGCAAGTTGAGGCGGTTGACGCGCAACTTGGCATCATCGACGTTGACGGTCACCTTCTCGAAGAAGGCATCTACTGGCGCGCGCAAATGCGCCATCGCGGCCATGCCGGCGGAAAAGTCCTCACCGGCGATGGCCTTGCCAGCCGCGTTCGTCGCCTTGGTGATGGCCTTGGCGAGCGATTTCTCTTCCGGTAATTCCAGAAATTTTGCGTCGATGGCCCCGTCGTAGGTGGTCTTGTCCTTCTTTTCCTCGATGCGAAGGATGTTGGCGGCACGCTTGGTGCCGACGAGCAGGCTCTTGCCGTCGTCGGTCTTGAGGAACGTCCCGAGGGCTTCTACACGGCGGACGATCATCACGAGGTCGTCTTGTTGACCCTCGGCGAGAACTGCATCAACGAGATCGTGCCGCACGCCCTGCTCGCGAAGCTGGACTTTTAGCCGCTCGGCAAAGAAGGAAAGCAGGTCATCGAGTATTGGGCGAGGCACAATCAGTTCAGGCGGGCCCGACATGCCCGAGGCGGCAAGATAGGCTGGCAGCCCCTTCTTGTGAGATGCGCCAGGTCGCAAGGCCTCGGGTAACTGCATGTAGTGTTGCTGGGTGACATTTCGCAGCGGCAAGCGCAGCTCATTCTCCAATATGATCCGCACCACCCCCAAGGCCGCGCGCCGGAGCGCGAACGGGTCCTTGCTACCCGTCGGCTTCTCGTCGATGGCCCAGAAACCGACCAGCGTGTCGAGCTTGTCCGCTAGAGCCACCGCGATCGCCACCGGTTCCTTCGGCACATTGTCGCCCGCCCCGCGCGGCCAATAATGCTGCTCGATAGCGTGGGCGATGGCGGGCTTGGTGCCGGCGGCTTCGGCGTAGTAGCGGCCCATCAAGCCTTGCAGCTCGGGGAATTCTCCGACCACGCCTGAAACGAGATCAGCCTTTGCGAGCTGCGCCGCGCGCCGGCAATCGGCCTTCTCGGCGCCAACCAGCGGGGCGATGTCCACGGCCAGCGCCGCTATGCGCTCCACCCGGTCCCATTGCGAGCCGAGCTTCTCGTGAAAAGTGACGGCGTGCAGCGCCGACCACATCTCGTCCATCGGCTTCTTCAGGTCCTGATCCCAGAAGAACTTGGCGTCCGCCAGCCGCGCCCGGATCACCTTCTCGTTGCCCGCGATGATGGTTGCGCCGCCATCGGCGGCCTCCAGGTTCGCGGTCAGCAGAAAGCGGTTGGTGAGCTTGCCGGTCTTCTTGTCCCGCAGTGAAAAGCATTTCTGGTGCGCCTTCATCGAGGTGGTCAGCACCTCGCCGGGCACCGCCAGGAACGCCTTTTCGAACGTACCAAGCATCGGCACCGGCCATTCGGTGAGCCCAGCGTTCTCGCGCAACAGCGCTTCGTCCTCGATCAGCTCGAAGCCGTGCTTGGCGGCCAGCGCCTTGGCCCCGGCCGCGATGATCTCGGCACGCTCCACCGGGTCGACCAACACCTTGGCGGCTTTCAACTTGGCGCGGTAGTCGGCGAAATCCTTGACCTCGATGTCGCCGGACGAGTGGAACCGATGCCCCCGCGTGACCGCGCCCGAGGCGATACCCTCGACTTCGAATGGCACCACCTTGCCACCCAGCAGGCAGACGATGCCCTTGAGCGGGCGCACCCAGCGCAGCTTGTGGCTGCCCCAGCGCATGGATTTGGGCCAAGCGAAGCGGGCAAGGATGGCGGGCACCAACTCGGCGATGATCGCGGCAGCGGGGCGGCCCGGCTTCTTGAGGCGAGCGACGTAATAATCGCCCTTCTTGGCGTCGGAAATGACGACGGCGTCGGCCAGCGATGCAAGCCCCGCACCTTTGAGAAACCCCTGCATGGCCGCTTCGGGCGCGCCGACGCGCGGCCCCTTTCGCTCCTCCTCGATATCTGCCGACTTCGCGCTGACACCCGTGACCACCACGGCCAGCCGGCGCGGGGTCACAAAGCTGGTCGCCTCGCCGATGACAAGGCCCGCGCCCGTCAGCCCATCGGACAGCATCGTCCGCAAATCCTCGGCAGCCCGCGCCTGCATACGCGCGGGGATCTCCTCGCAGAGGAGCTCGAGCAGGAGTTCGGACATCGGGGCAATCCTTGGGCGGGCGATCCGTTGCTGCCGTGCATAAGCGGTTCGAGTGAGCCTGCCAAGCCTTCGGCGATTGGTCGGACAAGCGCAATCAGCTGCCAGCCGACCGTTTTTCGCGCAATCCTGCCCAGTAGGCCAGCCGCTTGCGGATTTCGCGCTCGAAACCCCGGTCAGGCGGATCGTAGAACTGTTGTCGTTCCAGCTCGTCGGGAAAATAATTCTGGCCGGAGAAGGCTTCGGGTGCCTCGTGATCGTATTCGTAGCCCGCGCCGTAGCCCTCGTTCTTCATCAATTTGGTTGGCGCGTTGAGGATGATCTTGGGTGGGCTCAGCGAGCCGTGCTCCCTGGCGGTGCGCATCGCACCCTTGAAGGCGGTGTACACCGCGTTCGATTTGGGCGCGGTCGCCAGGTACACGCAGGCCTGCGCAAGAGCGAGTTCGCCCTCCGGCGAACCCAGGAAATCATAAGTGTCCTTGGCCGCGATGCATTGGACGACGGCTTGCGGATCGGCCAAGCCGATGTCCTCGACCGCCATCCGAACCAGCCGGCGCGCCAGGAAGAGCGGGCTCTCGCCGCCCGCCAGCATCCGCGCCAGCCAATAGAGCGCGGCATCCGGGTCCGAGCCGCGCACCGATTTGTGCAGCGCCGAAATCAAGTTGTAGTGGCCGTCGCGCGACTTGTCGTAGAGCGGCGCACGGCGCTGGACGAGGGTGGTCAGGGTGGCCCGGTCGATGGGCTTGCCACCCTTGGCGGCGGTTGCAAATACCTCCTCGGCAAGGTTGAGGATGGTGCGGCCATCGCCGTCGGCCATGCCCTTGAGCGCGTCTCGGGCATCGGCATCAAGTGCTAGCGGCCGTCCCTCCAGAGCTTCAGCGCGCGCCAAGAGCTTCTCCAAAGCCTCGTCATCCAGCCGGTTGAAGGTCAGCACCTGGGCGCGCGACAGGACAGCGGGATTCAACTCGAAAGACGGGTTTTCGGTGGTGGCGCCAACCAGTGTGATCGTCCCATCCTCCATGTGCGGCAGGAAACTGTCTTGCTGGGAGCGGTTGAAGCGGTGAATCTCGTCGATGAATAGCAGCGTGCCCTTGCCGATCTCGCGCCGCGCCTTGGCCTTGTCAAAGGCCTTGCGCAGCTCGGCCACGCCCGAGAAAATCGCCGACAACTGCTCGAATTCGAGCTTGGTCTCGCCCGCCAGCAGCCGCGCCACCGTGGTCTTGCCGGTGCCGGGCGGGCCCCAGAAGATGATGCTTGCCAGCCGCCCCGCCGCGACCATGCGGGTGAGGGTGCCCTCGGGGCCAACGAGGTGGTCCTGGCCAACTACCTCGGCGAGCTTTTTGGGGCGCAGCCGGTCAGCCAGCGGACGCGGCGCGCCATCGTCCATGCCGGCCGCTTCAAATAGGGTGCTCATGCGCCGGCAGTGTAGCCGGGGTAGGGTCCGGGGCCAAATGGACTTGCCGACATGGACGCAATTGGCGACCCAGAACGAAATTGCGCCGTGACGTGCCATTCTTCACGAAATTGGAAAAATTTTTTATCCGTACCTGCCAAATCGGCAAATGCCTTGTTGCTATTTGCCTGGGCAGCCTATCAGCAAGCAATTTTTTCTACTATTTTAACGATTGCGCGGCACCATTGGGGGTGACCGGCAGTGGGACCGAACATGCCGCAGACGGCCAACAGTTTGGAACTGGATGAAGCGCTCGCCGCCGCGGGCGATCTTGTCGAGCGCATTCGGCTGATCCGCGCCGCCATCGCGGGCCGCATTGCTTTTTCAACCAGCCTTGGCCTTGAGGACCAGGCCGTCCTGCACGCAATCTCAGCCGCCCAAGCCGACATCGACGTGTTCACCCTCGACACCGGCCGGCATTTCCCCGAGACGCTGGAAACCATCGCGGCCAGCGAGGCGCGCTATGGTTTGACGATTCGTCTCGTCGCCCCCGATACGAGCGAAGTCCAGGCCCTGACCAATCGCGACGGCGTGCTGGGTTTTCGCAATTCCATCGAGGCTCGCAAAGCGTGCTGCGACATCCGCAAGGTGCGTCCGCTCAATCGCGCATTGGCCGGGGCATCGGGATGGATAACGGGCTTGCGCCGCGACCAGGCGGCCAGCCGCACCACCATTCCTTTTGTCGTGTTTGACCCTGCTGGCGTCGTATTCAAACTCAATCCCGTCGCGGACTGGTCGTTGTCCCGGCTTGAAGCATTCATCGGCGAGTACGGTGTGCCGGTTAACCCTCTGCACGCGCGTGGCTATCCCTCCATTGGCTGCGCGACCTGCACGCGCGCCATCAAGCCGGGCGAGGACATCCGGGCCGGGCGCTGGTGGTGGGAGCAGGAAGCCGACGCCGCCTTCGCGCAGAAGGAATGCGGGCTGCACGTTGCTTCGGAGGCGCGGCCATGACAGCCCTCAGCCACCTGCAGGCGCTCGAAGCCGAGAGCATCCACATCATCCGCGAGGCGACCGCCGAGGCGGTCAAGCCAGTGCTGCTTTATTCGATCGGCAAGGACAGCGCCGTGTTGCTGCATCTGGCGCAGAAGGCGTTTCATCCGGCCAAACCGCCGTTCCCGATGCTGCATGTCGACACGACCTGGAAATTCCGCGAGATGATCGCCTTCCGCGACCAGCGCGCCAAGGACACCGGCATGGAGCTGATCGTCCACACCAACCAGGACGGTCTCGCTCGCAACATCGTGCCGTTCGGCCCGACCGCCAGTATCTATACCGACGTGATGAAGACCGAAGCCCTCAAGCAGGCGCTCGACAAATATGGATTTGACGTCGCCTTCGGCGGCGCGCGCCGCGACGAGGAGAAATCGCGGGCCAAGGAGCGGGTGGTTTCGGTGCGCAGCGAGCAACACCGCTGGGACCCCAAGAACCAGCGGCCCGAGCCCTGGCGGCTGTTCAATACCCGCAAGGCGCCCGGACAATCACTGCGGGTCTTTCCGCTCAGCAATTGGACCGAAGCGGATGTATGGGCTTACGTCCAGGCCGAGAACATCCCTGTGGTGCCGCTCTATTTCGCCGCTCCGCGCCCGGTTATTGAACGTTCGGGCACGCTGCTGATGGTGGATGACGACAGGCTGCCGCTCAACGACGGCGAGCGCCCGCAGACCCGCATCGTTCGGTTCCGCACTCTCGGCTGCTACCCCCTCACCGGCGCTGTCGAGAGCGGTGCCGCGACCCTCCCCGAAATTGTCGCCGAAATGCAAGGCGCGCGCACGTCCGAACGCCAGGGCCGGCTGATCGACCATGACAGCGCCGCCTCGATGGAACGCAAGAAGCAGGAAGGATATTTTTGATGTCACCCGTCCTCAAGCGCGCCGATCTTCGGGCCAATCTTGCGACCGACGCCGAAAAAGTCATCGCTGGCGCTCGCGAGCCCGCGGAACGCTCGTTGCTGCGCTTCATCACTTGCGGCTCGGTGGACGATGGCAAGTCGACGCTGATCGGACACCTCCTGTTCGACAGCCAGGTGCTGTTGGACGATCAGCTGGAGACGCTGCGCAAGGACTCCAAGAAATCGGCCCATACCGGCGGCGACATCGACTATTCCTTGTTGTTGGATGGGCTCGCGGCCGAGCGCGAACAGGGCATCACCATCGACGTCGCCTACCGCTATTTCTCGACTGCCCGCCGCGCTTTCATCGTCGCCGATACGCCCGGCCACGTGCAGTACACCCGCAACATGGCGACAGGAGCCTCGACCGCCGACCTCGCCATCATCCTGGTTGATGCCCGCAAGGGGGTGCTGGAGCAAACCCGCCGCCACTGCCTGATTGTCGCGATGCTCGGCGTGCGCCATATCGTGCTGGCGGTGAACAAGATGGATCTGGTGGGTTACTCGGAAGAGACGTTCCGCGACATCGACCAGACCTTCCGCATGTTCGCGCTCGACAACTCCTTCGCCTCGCTAGTGTCGATCCCCATGTCGGCCAAGCTCGGCGACAATTTGCGCGAGCCCTCGTCGGCCATGCCCTGGTACGAGGGGCCGAGCCTGCTTGACGTGCTCGAGACCGTTGAACCTGAAGCCAACGCCAGCCAGCTCTCCGCGCGTTTCCCCGTACAATGGGTAAACCGAAGCACACCCGATTTCCGTGGCTTTTCGGGTACGCTCGCCAGCGGCCGGCTGCGGCCGGGCGATGCCGTCCGCGTACTGCCGTCGGGCCAGACCGCCAACATTGCCCGCATCGTCACCTTCAATGGTGATTTGCCCGAAGTCATCGAGGGCCAGGCACCTACGCTGGTGCTCGACCGCGAAATCGACGTTTCGCGCGGCGACGTGATCGTCGCCGATGACGGCACGGCCAAAGCCGGGCGCCGTTGGCAGGCCGACCTGCTTTGGATGTCGAATGCGCCGCTCGAGGCCAACCGCAACCTGCTGCTCAAGATCGGTGCGCGCACTGTGCCCGTGCGGCTGGAAACCACCGCCATGAGCGTGCTCGACATTACCACCGGCGCCCGCCATCAACGCGCCACGCTAGGTGCCAATGATATTGCCAGCCTGACCTTCGTGGCCGATGCTCCCATTGTCGCCGAGCGCTATACTGACAACCGGATGCTGGGTGGCTTCGTACTGATCGACCGGCAATCGTCGGAGACCGTCGCAATGGGCTTGGTCAAGGACCCGGCACCCTCACCGGCCAGCGGCAGCGAACATGCCGACGGCCCTGATGGCGACCCGCTGTTGAAGCGCTTGATCGCCAAGCCAGCCGAAACCGCCTGGCGCAGCTTCGCCAAGGCGGTGTCGTGGCGCGCCACGGGCAGCATCGACACGTTCATCCTGGCTTACTTGTTCACCGGTCACGCCAAGGTCGCTGCGGCGATCTCGGGCACCGAGATCATCACCAAGATCGCGCTCTACTTCGTCCATGAGCGCATCTGGCAGCGGCTCGCGCCTGGGCGAGTGGACAAGGTAAAGTAGCCGCGAGCTGATTTGCTAAGGTCCGCTCCACCCCCAAAGCAAGGCATGGAACGGCCAAGTTCACCCATTGACCGTCATCTGATAGATTTGGTCACCGCGTTTGATATCGAGGTGCCAAAGGCGTTGCGGCGTCTTGAGTATCTTTTGCAGATCCTCCAGGCCCTTGATCTTGGTCCGGTTGACCCGCAGGACCACGTCACCGGGATGGAAGCCAAGACCTTGCGCGGTCGAGCCAGGTTGCAGGTTCACAACCACCACGCCAGAGGCGTCCTCCGATAGCCCGAGTTGCTCGGTCATTCCCGGCGAAACCTGGGAGACCTGCGCGCCATCGAACGGATGAGCCCCGGACAGCTCGACCACGGCCGCCTTGGGTGCGCTCTGCAGCGCCAAATCGAACGCCTGTTGCTGGCCTTCGCGCAGCACCGTCACGCGCGCCCAGCCGCCGATGCCGCGGGTATCAAGCCGGTAAGACAGCGCGCTCGGATCGTCGACAGGCTTGCCGTCGATGCCGACGATGATGTCCTTGACCTCCAATCCGGCCTTGGCGGCCGGCCCCTCGGGATCGAGCTCGGCAACGAGGGCGCCGGCGACCTTTTCCAGTTTCAAGGTCTGGGCGATCTCGCGCGTCACCGGCTGGAGCCGGGCGCCAAGCCAGGGTTTCTTGATCTCTTTGCCACTGATGGCGCTGTCGACGAACAGCTTGACCAGATTGGCTGGGATGGCGAACCCGATGCCTTGCGAGCCGCCCGAATGGGTGACGATCGCGGTGTTGATGCCGGCGAGCCTGCCGTTCATGTCAATCAGCGCACCGCCTGAATTGCCTGGATTGATGGCGGCGTCGGTTTGGATGAAATACTGCTCATCGGCGCCGCCGATGCCGGTCCGCGCCAGCGCCGAAACGATGCCACTGGTGACGGTCTGACCGATCCCGAAAGGGTTGCCGATGGCCAGCACAAGATCGCCGACCTCGATGGCGTCGGAATTGTCGAATTCGATATGCGGAAAACCGGCGCCGTGCCCCTCGATCCGCAGAACCGCGAGATCGAGCTTTTCGTCACTCAGAATGACTTTCGCAGGCAGTTCGCGCTTGTCCGCCAGCACGACCCGGATATCCGCTTCGCCACTCCCCTTGACGACATGATTGTTGGTGACGACCAGGCCGTCGCCACCGACGATCACGCCCGAGCCCAGTGAATTCTGCAATCTCTCGGCCGGGATGCCGCCGAAGAATTCGCGAAAGATCGGATCATTGCCAAAGGGCGAAACGAATTCCTTGACCCGCTGTGTTACGTAGACGTTGACCACGGCTGGCGCCGTGGCCTTTACCAAGGGCGCGAAGGAAAGCTGCATCTGCTGCCGGCTGGCGGGCGGGGCCTCGGCGGCACGGGGCGAGGCAACCGCTGCCAACGACAGTGCAAACCATATCAGCAGTCTCGGGATCTTCGCATTAGCCATGAGTTGGGTCTTGTCTCGTGCTGAAATCACCGCCGGGCGAGTTTTGTCGACAGGATTATGGCGGATTCGGTGCCAGTGACGCCAGGGACTTGGCCGATCCGGTCAAGCACACCGTCAAGCTCGTCGGCGGTGCCAGCGCCAAGCCGGGCAATCAGATCGAATTTGCCGCTGACGGTATGCAACGATTCGATCTGCTGCAACCGGACCAGGGCCCGGACCACGTCCTGCGTGCGCCGGGGTTCGACCTCTATGGTCACGAATGCCTTGATGCCTGTCACAGCCGCGTCGTCCGTGAGCCTTAAACCGTAACCAAGAATGATCCGGTTTTCCTCAAGCCGGCGCAGGCGATCCTGAACGGTCGTACGTGACACATTGAGTTTGCGGGCTAGGCTTGCTACGGGCTCTCGAGCGTTGATTTGTAGCAACGCGATCAGCTCACGATCCTTGTCAGAGAGCAGTTTCGTCATATTGCCGCCTTTTCCGGCACTATGCCGAAAGATTGGTGTTGCACGTGCGTGCATCAGGGTCGTAAGCGTCCGGCCTTCCGGGGTGTTCCCGATCCTATCGTAATCCTTGCACCCTAGGGGGATTGCCTTCGATGAAGCAGCTGCCGGTCAGGGCCCGCAAGGCGGGACGGTCAGGCGTATTCCAAGCACCCAACCGATTGACGTTCGCCGACGCCGCCGATGTGGCGGCCAAGCTGTCTCCCGATACACCGGTACACTGCTTTTCGCCATCGCAATTGCGGTCGAAATTGGCGACGTTCCGCGATGGTTTTCCTGGCGATGTGAGCTATGCCGTCAAGGCCAACGATGGCGAGCATGTCCTCGCGGCGCTTGCGGCCAACGGCTTGGCGATTTACGATGTCGCCTCGCTCGAGGAGATGGCCGCTGTTCGCGCCGCCAGCCCTCATGCGCGGCTGCACTACCACAACCCGATCAAGAGCCGGAACGAGATCGCGACCGCCGCCGAGCGGTTTGGCTGTGTGCGCTTTGCCGCCGACGACCGTCAGGAGATCGACAAGATCACCGCTGTTGGCGGCGAGACAAGCAAACTTGAGATCGCGATCCGCTTCAAGCTGCCCAGGCATAACGCCTCGGCGCATGATTTTTCCAGCAAGTTCGGCGCGCTGCCCGAGCAGGCGATCACGTTGTTGCGCTACGTTGCCTCGCGCGGTGCGCAGCCAATGCTGACGTTCCACCCTGGCTCCCAATGCGGCGATCCGGGCATATGGTCGAGACACATTCACGCCGCGGCGGAGATCGCGCGCGGCGCCGGCGTGCGGCTTGCCGCGCTCAATGTCGGCGGCGGCTTTCCCTCGCGCTATGTCGGCCTCACGCCTCCGGACCTGTCGGAGTATTTCGCGACCATCGACAAGGCCGCGATCGAGGCCTTCGGGGCGGACTTCGTGCCGCTGCTCGAATGCGAGCCCGGGCGCGGCATCATCGCGGGTTCGACGTCGGTGCTGGCACGCGTGAAGCTCGTCAAGCACGAGAGCCGCGAAGTCTATTTGAATGATGGCATCTACGGATCGTTGATGGAGGTCTATCAAGTGCCTGTCATCACGCCGTTCTGCCGCGCCGTAAGGGCCAAGGGGGCCGTCGAGGGACCGATGCAGAGTTGCACGATCTACGGCCCGACTTGCGATCCGTTGGACCGGCTGCCCCATCTTTACGACCTGCCGGCCGACTTGGCCGAGGGCGACTATGTCGAGTTCGGACCCCTCGGCGCCTATGGCACCGCCACGTCCACCCGCTTCAACGGCTATCCGCCGGCCGAAATCATTGAAGTTGAACAGGTGCTAGTGGCGTGAGTTGCTGGCCGTCATAGTGAAACTCTGGCGTCACGATGCCGGCCGAAAGCACCATTTTGGCCGCCGCCTCGACCGACATTTCGAGCACGATCAATTCACTGCGGCGCACGAACATGAGAAAGCCCGAGGTCGGCGGGCAGCTTGGCATGAAGACGGTGACGAATTCCTCGCCCGGCGGCAGTTTGACGGGTATTTCGCCGTGCGTGTCGCTGGATACGAAAACCAGTGAGTACACACCCTTGCGCGGAAACTCGATCAGCCCGGCACGACGGAAATTCGAGTTGCCTTGCTTGAACACCGTCTCGAAGATCTGCTTCACCGGCTTGTAGACGCTGCGCACGATCGGCAACCCGCCGAGGAAAAACTCGGCATAGCTCAGCATGGTGCGGCCAAGAAGATTGGCGGCCAGCGCCCCAATCACCGTCAGGCCGGCGACCGCAAACACCAACCCCACGCCAGGCACCGAGACACCGATCGGCCAATACTGGCTGGGAACAATGGCCCGCAGCCAGGCATACACATCCGGCATCACCGGCTTGACCCAGCTGTCGATCAAATTGACGAACGACCAGACGATATACAGCGTGACCGCGAGCGGTCCGGCGATGATCAGTCCCGTGAGGAAATAGTTGCGCAAGCGCGCGATGATGTGCAGCGGCCTTGGCTGCGGCTCGCCAAAAGGCGCGAATTGCCCGCTCGAGGCGACATCTCGTCCCGCGCCAGCCAGCCGTTCTTCGTCGGATTTCATCGGCTCGACCCCCCGCCACATCCGCAATCAGCAGGCGAGTCTACGGCGTGGAGAAGAAACAGTCGACACCCTCTTTGCGCAGTTTGGCGCAAACGGCTGAACCGGCGGCCTTGCTGGCAACGGGCCCGAGGCGGACCGTGTAGAATGTGCCCATGTTGCCCAAGATACTGGGCGCGACGCTCGGCTCCAGGCCGGCGATGGCGGCGGCGTGTTCGCTTGTCAGCTTGGCGGAAAACGCATCGGCCTCGACAGGCGTGCGCAGCGAGGCGAGTTGAAGATAGAGACTTCCGGTCCTGGCCGCCCGCGAAGGCGAAGTCGCAGTGGCGGCAGGATCCGTAGCGCCAGCGGTCTTCCAAGCCGGCGCGGCCCGTGCGGGCGCGGCAGCCGGCTCCTCCGCTTGTGGGGGCGGGCCCGCGGCGGCAGGCGTCGGCTCGCCAAGATTGAAAAGGCCTCCCAGCAGCGAACTCAGAGGGTTGGCCGCAGCCGGAGAGGCTGGGCCTGGTTCGGGTGTCTCCGGCGCGGGCATTGCTTTTCCCTGCCAGGGCAGCGCCTCCACGCTTGCCGTGGTTTCAGCCGATGCGGCCTTTGCCTCTCTTTTGGGCGATGCTGGTGCCGCCTCGGTGGAAGGTTCCTCGATCGCCGCTGGCACCGACACAACCTCGGCCTGGGTCTTGGCTATCGGCACCGGAGTGACTCTGGTCGCGACCTGGGCCGGCGCGCCGGCCGCCTGGTATGCGGCGGTTTTGGCGGCGAGCGCATCTTGGCGTTCAGCCTCGCTCAACCCCTTAAGCCAGAGCGCATTGTTGAGGTCCGAGATGGCCGCAGTCTGATTGCCCATCTTGGTGTTGGCAAGCCCGCGAAGATAGTAGGCCTTGGCGATATCCGCGCCCTGCAATGAGCCACCCGAAAGTGCCGCGTTCAGGGCCCGCAGCGCGAGATCAGTCTTGCCGGCCTTCATCGCCTTCTGCGCCAGCAGGAGCGGAGAGTCGGCCGCCATCGCCGGTGCCAGACCCAGTGCGGTGGCCAGCGTCACGGCGACGATAATTCTCCGCCATTGGTAACGCCCAAACGCCATCGCCGGTAACTCCTTGTCCCAAGCGGCCAAGCCAAGCCTAACCGCCTAGAACAACGCGCTGATTCGGGCAATTGCGCGACGAAGTTGTCAAGCCTCTTATTCCACTGTGACCAATTTGACCCAAGTACCCGCCCCAAGGCGTGACTGTGATGCCAAGTTACCCAGCCCGATCGGCGGCCGCCGACAAGCCCAGGGCAGCCAGCACAAACAGGGCCCCTGCAACCGCGAGCGCACCCAGATGCCCGGCGGCGATCAGTGCGCCGCCGACCGCCGGCCCGATGGCCTGGCCGCTGTAGATTGCCGAAGTGTTCAGCGCGACCGAGGCCGAAGCCAGCGGCGCGGCCCGGCCGATCAAGCGAGCCTGCTGGAGCGAGTTGGAGCTGAACGTGCCGAACCCCCACAGCGCCACGCCTGCGCTGGCCACCAGCAGCGAGCCCTGCGCCAAGGCCAGCACCGCAAAGCCCACGACCATCAACGCCAGCATCATGAGTATGAGCCTCTCCGTGCCCCAGCCGACGACCAGCCGCGAGGCAACGGCGTTGCCAGCGATGCCGGAGCATCCGAACACCGCAAGAACAACCGCAATCTCGCCGGGGCTGGCGGAAAACAGCGATTTCAGCATCGGCGATACGTAGGTCAAGACGATGAACTGCCCGCCGGACGACATGACAGTCACCAGCAAAATGAGCTGCAAGGCCGGATTGCCCAGCACCTGCCCCCAGGAAACCAGGGAAAGCTGAGGAGCGCGAAGCCCCCTGGGAATCGCCAGCGCCACAAGCCAGAGCGCCATAAGCGAGGCCAGCGCGGTCAGAATATACCCCAGGCGCCAGCCGGCATAGGTCGCGATCAGCCCGGCAATCGCGGTGCCCGAGACCAGCGACACCGACCAGCCGAGAAAGATGAACGCAACGCCGGCGGCCCTGCGTTCTGGCGGGACGAACAGCCCTACCGTGGCCGCCGCCTGGGGCGTGAAGATACAGGCCGAGATCACCGTGATCACCCGCAGGGCCAGCAATATCGCAAAGCTCGGGGCGAATGCCGAGGCAAGATGGCCAACGGCATAAAGGATCAGCGAGCCCAGCAGCAGCGTCCGGCGATCAAGACTGTTGGTGAGCGCGGCGGCCACTGGTGCGCCGATGCCGATGGTGATGCCGCCCGCCAGCATCAACCAACCGGCGACCGGTACAGAGACGCCCAGGTCAGCCGCGATCTGACTGAGCATCCCAGCGGGAAGCAGGATCCCCGTGCCAATGACGAAATTGCCAACCAGCAGCGACCAGAGTTTGAGGTTGGTTCCCGTCGCCGGCCTGGCCTCGGTTTGGCTCATGGTCATTGCGCACCGCCATCACACATTACTGCCCGCCTTTTGATCGCCGACGGGCGCTATTCCACGGTCACTGATTTGGCCAGATTGCGCGGCTGATCGACGTCCGTGCCCATCTGCACCGCTGTGTGATAGGCGATGAGTTGCACCGGAACGGCCGCCAGCATCGGATTGGTGAAACTGGTCGCGTTCGGCATCGGCAAATATTCGGCAATCTTGCACCCGGACTCGACTGGAAGGGCGTCGGACACGAATACAATTTCGCCGCCACGAGCGGCAACTTCCTGCATGTTCGAGATGGTCTTCTCGAACAGCTCATCACGCGGCGCCACCACGATCACCGGCACGTTTTCATCGATCAAGGCGATCGGGCCGTGCTTGAGCTCGCCCGCCGCGTAACCCTCGGCGTGGATGTAGGAGATTTCCTTCAGCTTCAAGGCGCCTTCAAGCGCGATGGGAAAATGAACGCCGCGTCCCAGATAAAGCACGTCACGCGCCTTGGTGAGGCGATGGCCGAGCCGCTCGTAGGGGCTCTCGTCGCGCAACATATGAGCCATCTGTCGCGGCACCCGGGTCAGCGCCTCGACCATCCCTCGTTCAGCCTCAGGACCAATCGCGCCGCGGGCCTTGCCGATGGCAATGGTGAGGGCCGCCAGCACCGAGAGTTGGCAGGTGAAGGCCTTGGTCGAGGCCACGCCGATCTCGGGTCCAGCCAATGTCGGCAGCACCACGTCGCTTTCGCGGGCGATTGTCGATCCGCGCACGTTGACGATCGAGGCGATGCGCTGGCCGGCGGCCTTGCAGTAGCGTAAGGAGGCCAGCGTATCGGCGGTCTCGCCCGACTGCGAGATGAAAATGGCAAGGCCGTTATGAGGCAGCGGCGGCTCGCGGTAGCGGAATTCGGACGCAACATCGATGTCGACGGGCAGCCGCGCAAAGCGCTCCAGCCAATATTTGCCCACGAGCCCGGCATAAGAAGCCGTGCCGCAGGCCGAGATGGTGACGCGGCTGAGCTTGCCGAGGTCGGCGCCCAGATCGGGGAAGGCGACGGTGCCTTTGGCCAGGTCGAGATAGTTGGCGAGCGTGTGGCCGATGACTTCCGGCTGCTCGTGGATTTCCTTGAGCATGAAGTGGCGGTAGCCGCCCTTGTCGACCGTCAGTGCGCTGGCGGTCGCGGTCACCATGGGGCGCTGCACTGGCCGGCCAGTCAGGTCAAACAGTTCGGCACCGCCACGCCGAAGCACGGCCCAGTCACCGTCCTCAAGATAGGTGATCTTCGAAGTGAACGGCGCCAGCGCGATGGCGTCGGAGCCGAGATAGGTCTCGCCGTCGCCGTGGCCGATGGCCAGCGGCGGGCCGTTGCGCGCGCCGACCATCAGATCGTCGTCGCCCGCGAAGATGATGGCGAGCGCAAAGGCCCCGCGTAGCCGCCGAAGCGCCAGTCGCGCGGCCTCGACGGGCTTTGCGCCCTTGTTGAGATTGTCGGTGACCAGATGCAGCACCGTCTCGGTGTCCGTCTCGGTCTCAAAGACGAAGCCCTTGGCGGTCAGCTCATCGCGCAGCTCACGGAAATTCTCGATGATGCCATTGTGGACGACCGCCACCTTGTCATTCATGTGCGGGTGGGCGTTGCGCTCCACCGGCTTGCCGTGCGTCGCCCAGCGGGTGTGGCCAATGCCGGTGCGGCCTTGCAGGGGCTGGTTGGAGAGCCGCATCGCCAGGTTCTTGAGCTTGCCCTCGGCGCGGCGGCGGTCGAGCTTGCCTTTCTCGATGGTGGCGACGCCCGCCGAATCATAACCCCGGTATTCGAGCCGCTTCAGCGACTCGACGAGATCGCCTGCGACCATCTCCTTGCCCAGAATACCCACGATCCCGCACATCTGCCGGTCTCTCCTCGGATGCTATTTCTTGCGTCGTGCCATCATGGCGCGGAACTTTGCCGCCCAACCCTCGCGCTCTTCGTGCGGTGCGCGCGTCAGTGCCAGCGCATCGGCGGCCACGTCCTTGCTGATCACCGAACCCGCGCCCACCATCGCGCCATCGCCAATCCGGACCGGGGCGACCAGTGCGGTGTTGGAGCCGATGAACGCGCCGGCGCCGATATCGGTGTGGTGTTTGTTGAAGCCGTCATAGTTGCAGGTGATGGTGCCCGCGCCGATATTGGCGCCGGCCCCAATCCGTGCGTCGCCCAAATAGGTGAGATGGTTGGCCTTGGCGCCAGCCTCGAGCACCGCGTTCTTGACCTCGACGAAGTTGCCGACATGCACGTTCCTGCCGAGATCGGCGCCAGGGCGCAGCCGCGAGAATGGCCCCAGTTCGACACCGTCGGCGATCCTGGCGCCTGTCGTGATCTTTCGGTCAACTCCAACAATATGCGTGAACGCGCGGATGGTCACGTTGCTGCCCACGGTGACGCCGGGGCCGAACACGACGAACGGTTCGATGACGACATCCTGGCCGATCACCGTGTCATTGCTGAAATGGACCGTTTCTGGTGCGATCAACGTCGCGCCACCAGCCATCACGTCTGCCCGCTTGCGGGCCTGAAATTCGGCTTCCGCCGCGCTGAGCTGGGCGCGATCGTTGATGCCTTGCATCTCGCGCTCGTCCGTGGACACCGAACCCACCGACAACCCCTTCGTGCGCCCAATCTCCACCGCGTCGGTCAGATAGAACTCGCCCTTGGCATTGGTGCTGCCGATGGCATCGAGAACTTCCAGCATCCGGGCGGAGCGGAAACCCATGACACCAGAATTGCAGAACCGAACGGCCCGCTCCGCCGCGCTCGCATCCTTCAGCTCACGGATGGCCGTCACCTGGCCGCCGGCATCTGTAAGTATGCGCCCGTAATTCGTTGTGTCGTTGGACTGATAGCCAACCACCACGATGTCCGATTGCGCCAGCCGCGCCTCGGTGGCGGCGATGGTGGCCGGGGTCAAAAGCGGCGTGTCGCCGAACAGCACGACCACGCTGCCGTCATGCGCGGCGATCGCCGGACGCGCCGCCAGCACAGCATCGGCCGTGCCCCGCTGCTCCGCCTGCACGAATATCTCGACGCCCGGAGCCAGCTTTTGCGCTTCCTCGGACACATCCTCCATGCCCGGCCCGACGACGACCGCGATCTGGGTCGCCGAAGCCGCGCGGGCGGCCGCGATCACATGGCCCAGCAGCGAGCGGCCCGCCACCGGATGCAGAACCTTGGGCACGGCGCTGCGCATCCGCGTTCCTTTGCCCGCGGCCAGGATGACGATCAGAAGCGGTCTATCGGTCATATCGAATGTCAGCGCCCATTTGCCAAGGAATCGCGAGACTTGCGCGGTATCCGGCGCTGTTTCGCACAATTCGCGCCTGCGATATAGTCACGCCTTGTTACAGCGCGAATCCGCCGCCGCTCCTCGGTTTTCCACAGAAAAGCAATTTCGCTTCAAGCTTACCGACGGCACGAGTTGATCGCGGAACGCGACTCAGACAGCGTTGGCTCCGTGTTGGTATTCGCGCGATGCACGTGCTGCGTTTTGGCTGCAGCGTCGCATTCTATCGTGTCATCAGTCGTGGAGCCGAAAACGCCATGAACACCGCAGCAACCGCAGTGGCCACGGGCAGCCCGTTAAGCCGCTACTATTTCATTGTCTGGCTGGCCCTGGGGGCAGCCGGGATTTTCTACATCACGATCGCTTCGCTGGCCCCCGAGGCCCTGCATAGCGCCGATGCCGGCGTCGGGTTCGACGCGACCAACATCAAGGTCGCCGCCTTGTCATCGACGGTTTCGGAGCTCAAGACCCGCGCCGACTCGACCGATGGCAAGGTGCAATCGCTGGGCGGTGGAATTGACAGCCTGAAGAGCGACATGAGTGGTCTCAAGGTCAAGTTCTCCGATCTCGCGAGCCTCGATCAAACCATGGCAACGCGGTTGTCGGCGCTTGAGGGGCAGCCCGTCCCATCGCCAGCGCCTGGCGCCAAGGCATCGAGCTTGGGCGGCAGCGCGCCGGCCGCGACGCTGTCGGTCGCCAGCAAGGCCGCAGGTCCCGCGGTACCCAAGATCGAAGGCGTGGTGATGCCGGACGACACCCAGAACGAGGCAGCGATCCCGGCCGATCCCACGGAACCCATTCCCAGCGACCCGACGATCCAGGCCAGGAAAGCCTCAAAGGTGGCGAGCGCCGGGACTGACGCCAAGGCCGCCTCGGCGCCAAAGCCCTACGCCCTCGACCTGGCGATGTCGACGTCGTCGGACGCTCTCAAGCAGATCTGGCAGCTCTTCAAGGAGCAGCATCCCGAGTTGCTCGCCGGGCTGACGCCACGGTACGTGACGGCGGGCCCGAATGTCCGGCTGTTGGCCGGTCCGTTCCCGAGCCAGGCGGCGGCAGCGTCCCAATGCGCCAGGATGCGCAAGGAAGGTCTCACCTGCACGCCCGCACCGATGGCTGGAACACCGCTCTAGGTCACAAACTCATAAAGGGGATTCCCTTTTTCCGCGAATACTGATTCAAGCTCCTTGGGAGGAGCTTGAATGCAAACACGACGTTACGAGCTGACCGACTTCGAATGGTTGA